>Ga0065724_100115_pt1 | contig 228856 bp, 216 predicted proteins | sample TheenrcSG05JP960_FD_59111 | JGI IMG/M metagenome (GOLD analysis project Ga0065724, IMG submission 59111) | Thermophilic enriched microbial communities from mini bioreactor at UC Davis - Sample SG0.5JP960 | ecosystem: Engineered > Solid waste > Grass > Composting > Bioreactor | place: USA... | reverse complement strand
ACACCTGTTCGTCCCGCCCTGTCCCTATTCTCCTGTCAAGGTGCTCCTACCAAACCCCTCTCAGGGGCGCGAGAAAAATAATATCAATTAGTTGGAACAACGTCAAGGTGATTTTGCAGAATTTTTCTATTTAGCTTCTCTGGCTTCTTTTATAAGTAAGCCGAGCATTCCAATTAGCATTAGGGCTATTCCTAATAATCCCCACATATTCTGAACACCAATCTTCTGGGCTCCTATTCCAGCTAACCAGTTGGCAATAATGATCGATAGGCTAAGCAACATGCTTCTCAGTGAGAATATTCTGCCAAGCACGTCTTTGCTACACATTTCCTGTACTAGCGTTACGCTCGGTACAAGCATCATCATGTTGCCAACGCCACTTAGCGCTAGCATGAACATGGCCACCCAGATATTCCCTATTATTGCAAGTACACCCGTGGAGATCCCCATGACTATTAGCCCACACAATATAACTGGGCCTTTACGGACCCTATAGCCCCATCTGCCAACTAGCAATCCTCCTAGGACGCTTCCGAAGCCTATCGCACCCTCAAGGAGTGAGTACCCAAAGCCACCTGTATTAGTAACTACAGCTGCGTAGCCGTAAGATAGTGTGTTCGCCCCCGCACCTATCAGCGCTGCTAAAGTTACAAGTATGGTGTTGGTTCTAATATATGGATTTTGGAAAGCTACCTTTAGGCCAATAACAATGTCACCCAATAGCTTGCGCCACGAGATGCTAGTACTACTTTTGCGACCGCTAGAAATGGAGTCATCGGTAGACATCATCGCTATCATCCAGGCAGAAAATCCGTAAGTGGCGGCATCAATCAGAAATGCGAGATGTATCCCACTGCTTTCAGAAACAACCGATAATCCAGCTATTACCAATCCAGCAACTGGATAACCAATGATATCGGCGACGTTATCCGTTATTGAGGAGAGTGAATTTGCTGCCAGTAGACTTTCCTCTGGAACAATAGAGGGAATTATGGCTTGTTTTGCTGGCCTGAAGAAGAGTGTTACTGCGGTGATTAGCAGTGCCATTATGTATATGGAGCTTATGTTGATACTTGCTAACCATGGTATGCTAGCTGCCATCGGGACTCTCAATATGTCAGATACAAGCAGCACTTTTTTGCGATCCCATTGGTCAACCAGTGCTCCTGCTACTAGTCCCAGAAGCAGAGATGGAAGCCCTATAGATACCCAGACAAGTGAGACCTTTTCCATATTATTGGCAGTTAGGTTACCAACTAGCACTAGTAGAGCTATCTGGTGAAGTCGGTCTCCAAAGGCTGATACTAGCTGCCCTATCCAGAGCAACCTGAAGTTGTTATTTGTTAGCACATTTCTATAAGAGTAGCTATTAGCTATAGCTTGCGAGCTCAACCCTTAGCTCCATTTCACTCGAACAGCTGCAGCCTATGTGTTTGCCTGTTTATCAAACGCTACATTTATGGAGATAGGCATTGCTACTTCTGCCCTATTTTCCATGACCTTCAAAAAAGCTTCTACGACTTTCGGATCGAACTGTTTTCCTGCTTGTCTTCTGATCTCGAGTAGCGCGTCTGGCTTGTCAGCGCCTTTCCTATAGGGCCTGCTGCTTACCATAGCATCATAGGTATCTGCAACTGCTATTATCCTTGCTCCAAGTGGGATATCCTCGCCCGCAAGTCCATCTGGATATCCCATACCGTCCCACCTTTCGTGGTGATGTCTGATGGCTGGAAGACATTCTTCATAGGCGCTAAGTGGGGATAAGATGTCCTCTCCGTACTCTGGATGTTTTCTTATCAGCTCCCACTCTTCATCCGTCAGCTTACCTGGTTTAAGAAGCACGGCGTCTGGGATGCCTATCTTGCCGAGATCATGCACTCTTGCAGCCGATACGATGCTCTCAGTGAGTTCACTAGGTAGTCCAAGCTCCTCACATATTAACCTAACATAATGAGCAACCCTTATAGAGTGTTGGTCAGTTTGAGGATCTCTTCTGTCAAGTATGTCAGAAAGTCTTTCAATTGTCTTTAATGTCTGCTTGCGCAGATGGTCGAAGTTTCTCAGGGAGTAGTACACAGCTGCCAATGGTGATATTACAAGCACAATTGAAATTGGGTTCAGTGTATAAAGGATTGCTATCAATAGTCCTAAAGCAGGTTGTATAAGAAACTGAACGATTATTCCAGATAGTCCTGTACTGATGACATGCATTATATTTACATTTTCAGTTATTGATACAATAGTGCCTACCAAAGATGTATTGATCAAGAGATAAACTAGAGCACAGCATAAAGCTATTAGGATGCTTTTGGTATTTGATAATTCCTGTGGGGTTAGAATATAACTATCTCCTGTTTGATTCCTGAGTATGTACCAAACTTGACCTGAAACAAATGTAGTAACGGCCCACTGACTACCGTTAAAAACGCTCTTTATTATTGGTTTGTGTATTATGACATCGGACAGAAAGGCGGCGATTGCTACTAAGGCGCATTGCTTAGGAAACAATAATATAGCTCCGAAAGTTGCTACAGTAGACATAGATAGATTCATGTTGTTCATGAAAAGCTGAACACGATATATGTCAGACAGCAGCACAAAGAGCACAAATGCAAGTAGCCCTATTCGATCTTTGGTAGACAGATAAGTAAAATTCTTAGCTGAATCTGTTATAGAGAGTATGCCAAGGACAGCAACTGCTATTATAAACAGCAATGCTGCCCTAGGTATTTTCTCATTCAAGCTTTATTCTCCTGGTGGCTGTCTATTCCATGTTTATTATGCTAAGCCTCATGATACATCATTTTATGCATTTTTCACTCTAGGTAATTAGTACTATGGACCTAACAAGTTTTCAGCTAAAACAGCCAAATAAAAACATCGGTGTATTCACACCGATGTTTTTATTACCCTTTTTATTTCATGAGTCTTAGAAACTAACCCCACTTGAGGCCGAAGCTGGACCACTTCATTTCAGTACCTCCTAATACTAGCTGCTGTTGAATTCTGTATACCGATGCGCGCATCTCTTTGATGCATAAATGCTACAAAATGTTAAGGCATAAGTCAATACCCTAAATGTAAAAATTTTTGTAAGTCTATGTATTTCGCCGCTTACAGTGTATGCCATTTATGTTCGTATTATAATCATCCATCTAAATTGTTGCATAAATGATACAAAACTCCATGCGAGAGCTCTGAATTGAGGAGTGTTATAATGATCAATGACTTGTAAAAGCAGCTACGAATGAAGGGTGCGCTGTGAAGGTAGTACTGATAGATGCTTATTCGTTGATCTATAGGGCTTATCACGCTCTGCCGTCTGATTTGGCAACTTCCAAGGGGGAGAAGACCAACGCCATCTATGGCTTCTGTAATATGTTGGTTCAGGTAATAAATCGTGAGAACCCTGACTCTATTGCCGTTGCTTTTGACGTCGGTAAGGCTTTCCGTCATGATGAGTTCGTTGAATATAAGGCACAGCGTGCACCCATGCCTGATGATCTACAAGCTCAGATAGGAAGGGTAAGACAGGTCATAGCCGCTTTTGATATCCCAGTCTATGAGGTACCAGGATACGAGGCCGATGATGTTATAGGTAGCCTTGCCAAGAAGTTATCCTCACAGGGGCATCAGGTGGTCATAGTTACAGGAGATAAGGATTTCCTGCAGCTAGTAAGTGATTCAGTTAGCGTCGTACTGCCCGCAAGGGGCAGATTCTCAGAAGTACAGGTATATACTCCGGATTTGGTTCGCCAGCAATATGGTTTCGATCCTAGGTACATAGTCGATTTCAAAGCTCTCATGGGGGATGCTAGTGATAACATTCCTGGCGTTCCTGGGGTTGGAGAGAAAACAGCCAGAAGTCTGATTCAAACTTTCGGTAGTCTCCAGAATATACTGGAGAATGTTGATTCGATCAAACCTGAACGTATACGCAATGCGATAAAGGAACATCAGTCGCAGTTAATACAGAATCTGCGGCTAGCTACCATAGTCACTGATATAGATGTTGATATTGAACCCGTGATATCCCGTGCATGGGCTCCAGACATGCAGAAAGTAAACGAGATATTCCGTGAGCTGGAGTTCCGTAGCTTAATGTACCGCCTACCTAAATACTTTGAACCCCAAAATACCTCGAGCGAGAAAGTTGCCCCTGTAGAGAGGAATGAGCAACCTCAGATCCAGGAGAAATATGAAATCGTAAGCGATCAGGAAAGCTTGCGCCGCTTGGTGAGGGATCTTCTTGCGAAGGAATATATAGCTTTTGACACGGAGACTAGCGGCAAAAATGTAATGGAATCGGACCTGGTAGGTGTCAGCTTTTCTCCTGAGGCAGGGACAGCTTACTATTTCCCTATCAATGGCTTCAGCGATGATGGCACAAAAGACTTGCTTGATGAACTTAGCCCTCTGTTAGAAGGGGGACCGAAAAAGATAGCTCACAATGCCAAGTTCGATTACATGGCTCTCTACAAACATGGAATAAGGGTGTCGCCTCTCTACTTTGATACCTCAATAGCCGCCTTTCTGCTCAACGAGACCTCTGTAGGTCTTAAAGATCTCGCTGCTACGAGACTTGGTATCCAAATGACTACCATAGATTCGCTCATAGGCAAGGGCAAAAATCAGAAGACCATGCTGGAGGTCTCTGTGGATGAATGTGCTCGATACGCCTGTGCCGATGCAGATATGACCTTCCGCCTGTTTACGATGTTAGAGAAGGAAATAGCTGAGCGAAAGCTCCAAGACTTGTTCTATACTCTTGAGATGCCATTGGTGCCGGTCTTAGCTGACATGGAGATGACTGGCGTTGCCATAGATGCTGATGCTCTTAAGTCACTGTCAACCAAGCTTTACGAGCAGATACGTGATATTGAGTCTCAGATATATGAGATTGCTGGCTATGAATTTAACCTTAAATCTCCGCAACAATTATCTAAATTCCTGTTCCAAGATTTAGGGCTCAAGGGTATACGTAAGACCTCCAAGGGTTACTCCACTGATGCCGCTACCTTGGAAGCACTTAGCGGACAGCATTCAGTTATTGACCTGATTCTTAGCTACAGGCAGCTTACGAAGCTCAAGGACACCTATGTAGATGCACTGCCTCTAATGGTAAGTAGATCGACCGGAAGGTTGCACACGAACTTTAGTCAGACCTCCGCAGTTACTGGCAGACTTGCCTCAAGTGATCCCAACTTACAGAACATACCAATAAGGTCATCACTAGGTAAGGAAGTTAGGAAGGCATTTGTGGCTGGCAGTCCTGAAAAAAACAATGCTATCTTCGATGAGCCTTCTGTTTTACTTAGTGCTGACTACTCGCAAATAGAGCTAAGAGTTCTTGCCCACGTGACTGATGAACCTAAGCTGAAGGAGGCGTTTTCCAGAGATATCGATATCCATGCTCTGACAGCTTCCAGGTTATTTGGAGTCCCCATAGAGTCTGTAGATGACAATATGCGGCGAATGGGTAAAACTATCAACTTCGGGATAATATACGGTATGAGCGGCTTCAGATTGGCAAGAGATACCGGCTTGGAGCAGCGTGAGGCCAATCTGTTCGTGAAAAGGTACATGGATCAATTCCCCAGAGTTAAGGCCTACTTCGAGCAATTGATTAAAGAAGCTGAGAAGAAAGGGTATGTGGAGACTCCGCTAGGCAGGCGTAGATATCTTCCAGATATCACCTCTTCAAATCCGCAAAGACGAGAGGCTGCAAGAAGGGCGGCGATCAATATGCCCATTCAGGGTATGGCTGCAGATATCATCAAGCAGGCGATGATAGACGTCCACTCAGCTCTGGAAAGAGAAGGCATAAAGGCCAAAATGATATTGCAGGTCCACGATGAGCTCCTTTTTGAAGTTGCTGAGAGCCAGTTGGATAGAGCTGCCGAGGTTATTGTAAGAGAGATGTCAACGGCTTTCGATCTCTCCGTACCGTTGGTAGTTGAAGCAGAATATGGTCCCAATTGGGGGGAAATGACTCCAATAAGGAAGGTTTCTGCAGGCCAAGAGGCTAACGCATAACACCTTTATTTTGGTATATTTATGAGTGTTACCATATCTCCCGGAAGGGTCTAATTTGTATTTAACACAGGAGGTTACTGATCAGTAAGAACTTAAGGGTCAACGAAAAGGTCAGAGCACGCGAGGTGCGTGTGATAGACGAGGATGGTACCCAGCTAGGTATCATGCATCCTCTGGCAGCTCTGGATCTAGCACGCCAGAAAGGTCTTGACTTGGTGGAGGTGGCCCCTAACGCTAATCCACCGGTCTGCAGATTGATGGACTATGGTAAGTTCCGCTACGAGCAGACTAAGAAAGAGCGAGAGTCTCGTAAATCTCAGAAGCAGATTGTCATCAAAGAGGTGAGGCTCAAACCCAAGATAGATGTGCATGATTTGCGGACCAAGGCCAAGCAGGCCAGGAACTTTCTGGAAGAGGGCGATAAAGTCAAAGTCACTGTGCAGTTCAGAGGTCGTGAGGTTGTACATCCTGAGATAGGCCAGGAACTCGTCCAGAGGCTAATGGATCTTATAGGGGATGCTGCCACTATAGAGCAGCAACCAAAGCTTGATGGTAGGAATATGACTGCCTTACTTGCTCCTAAAAAGGAATCAGCTAAGCCTAAGAAGGCTAATCAGCCACAAGAAGAAAGTACTCAAGGGGAAGCAAAAGGAGATGCCGAAGCTAAAGACGAATAAGAGTGCAAAGCGAAGATTCAAGATAACTGGTACTGGGAAGATTCTCAGGACGAAGGGTATGAAGAGCCACCTTCGGAGGAAGAAGTCTACCAGGGCCAAGCAGGACTTTTGATCGCATGTTTGAGGTATCGCCGTGCGGATCGCAAGAGGCTTCGCAGGGCACTACCATACGGAGTTTAGGGGGTAAAGATGCCTAGGGCAACTAACAGAGTAGCGTCTCATAGACGTCATCGTGAGGTTATAAAAGCCGTAAAGGGACATAGGGGTACCAGAAGTAAGCTCTGGGGCAAGGCTAATGAGTCCCTGATGAGGGCCTTGCAGTATGCGTATAGAGATCGCAGGAACAGAAAGAGAGACTTTAGAAGACTATGGATAACCCGTATCAATGCTGCAGCAAGACTCAATGGTCTAAGTTACAGCCAGCTTATGCATGGCCTGCAGCTAGCTAATGTTGAGATAGACAGGAAGATCCTTGCTGATATGGCAGTGAAAGAGCCTCAAGCCTTCGCTGGCGTTGTCGAGCAGGCTAAGCAGGCTATTGCCGCTCACTCTTGATGTCTAGAGGGTAATATTCTGATCACAAGCAGATCTAACCAGCAAGTCAAGTGGTTTAGACTGCTGAAAGAGCGCCGGGGGCGGAAAGCCTCCGGCGCATTTCTAGTTGAGGGACCAAGGGCTATCCAGCAGGCTATGGTAGCAGGACACAAACCTCTCAAAGTCCTATATTCTCCCGAGGTGGTTGTCAGGAGAGATGCCGTGAACAAGGTCCTTAGTCAACTAGGTTCAGAGACCCCGCTCCTAGAGGTCTCGGAAAATGTGTTATCCAGTGTGTCTGATACTGTTACTTCTCAGGGCATAATTGCTGCCTTCGAACTTTTAAGTTGGCATCCTAGGGAAGGTGTGAACGCTAACGCTGGTCCGGTGCTTGTGCTGGACAGGGTATCAGATCCTGGAAATGTTGGGACGTTATTAAGGTCCGCTGCAGCTGCTGGCAGTGCAGCGGTGCTACTTTCTGAGGGCTCAGCGGATCCTTATAATCCCAAAGCTGTAAGGGCTTCAGCTGGTGCTCTGTTCTCAGTCAGCTTTGCTGTACTGCCTTGGGAAGAGATACATGAGGCGTTGCGTGATGTGCCGAAGAGATTTGCGGCTTATTATTCAGACTCGTCACAGGCTTATTATTTAGCTGATCTATGCCCTCCCTGTGCTATACTTGTCGGAAGCGAGGCATCAGGGCTAAGCCATCAGGCGTTGTCTTTATCTACTCACAACCTCTGGATTCCGATGCAGAACAATATAGAATCTCTCAATGCAGCTGTTGCAGGATCTATTCTACTATTTGAATCTAGAAGGCAAATGCTAATCAGGGAAGGTAGATAGAATATGAGCTTAACAGAAGAGATCACTAATCTACGCGAACAGGCTCTAAACGAGCTAGATTCAATCTCAGATGAGCGCAGCTTGGAAAGCTGGCGTGTGACTTTTCTGGCCAGACGTGGCCGTTTGGCCGATATTATATCACAGATTCCTTCCCTTCCTGTTGAGGAAAGACCTGCTGTGGGGAAAATGGCTAATGCCCTCAAAGCCGAGCTACAGCAATTGTACGAGAGTAAACTATCTGATATTAGGCGATCAGCTATATCTCAAGTAGACGTGACCTTGCCGGGCATACCACCTATGGTCGGGGGGCTGCATATCACTCGCCAAACAATATACGAAATGGTTCGAATCTTTGGCGAGATGGGATTTAGCGTATATGAAGGTAATGAAGTTGAGACGGATGAATATAATTTCTCCCTCCTGAACATACCTCAGGAGCACCCGGCAAGGGACATGTGGGATACCATCTATATAGATGACAAGCTCTTATTAGCTACCCATACCTCGCCTGGACAGATTCATGTGATGAGGAAGTACTGTCCGCAACCTATAAGATTTGTCTTGCCAGGAAAGGTACACAGATACGAGGCTGTAAGTGCAAGACGTGAGAGCATGTTCTATCAACTAGAAGGCTTGGCGATCGGTGAAGGTATAACCCTAGCCACGCTCAAGGGTACGTTTGAGAACTTTGCTAGACAGCTATTTGGACCGGACCGCAAGCTTAGGTTTCGTGGGTCTTACTTCCCTTTCACAGAACCGAGTGTGGAGATAGACATAACCTGCTCATGCTTGGGTAAAGGCTGTATTCTTTGCAAGGGCAGTGGATGGCTAGAGATCGCAGGTGGAGGTATGGTTCATCCTGTGGTTCTCAGGAATGGCGGATATGATCCCTCGAAGGTCTCTGGGTTTGCTTTTGGATTCGGAGTAGAGAGATCTGTTATGCCTAGGTTCGGTATAGACGACATAAGATTGTTCTATGGTAACGATCTGAGATTTCTTCGCCAGTTTTCCTGATTGCATGTAAATAACCACATGAAGGGAGTCTGGAAGGGTGAGGGTACCGGTAAGTTGGCTAAGAGAATATGTAGAATTTTCCTGTTCTATTGAGGAGCTGGCTCATACTTTGACCATTGCCGGCCTAGAGGTAGAGAACATAGAACGTATAGGGCAAGAATGGGAGAATATATACGTTGGGTTGGTGCGACAGGTCGAGAAGCACCCCAATGCAGATAGGTTACAAGTAGCCCATATTGACTATGGTCATGGTCAGGTTAGTATAGTAACAGGTGCTCCAAATATAGCTCCTGGACAGAAGGTAGCCCTAGCGCTCGCAGGAGCTACGCTAGTAGATCCCTATTCAGATCAACACAAAACTTTCAAGCTAAAACCCTCTAAGATAAGGGGAATACTTTCCGAAGCTATGGCCTGCTCTGAGAAAGAGCTTGGCTTAGGGGAAGATCATACTGGTATCCTTGTGCTTGATCCGGAAGCTCCAGTGGGGGCCAAGCTACAGGATGTGCTTGGGGACTATATACTCGACATAGCTCTTACTCCTAATTTCTCTTACGCCAACTCAATAGTAGGTATAGCTCGCGAGGTCGCTGCCCTTACCGGTACGAAGGCGAAAGTTCCAGTTCCCAATGTAGAGTTATCAGGAGATGTGGGCGTAGATGCCTGGGTTGAATCTGAGGATCTTGCTACCAGGTACATGCTACAGAGGCTTGATAACGTCACGATAGGGCCCTCATCTGCGAAGATAAGGCGAAGGCTTCTGTTATGCGGGATGCGTCCCGTGAACAATGTAGTCGACATAACCAATTACGTCATGTTAGAGTTGGGACAGCCTTTACATCCTTTTGACGCTGATAAGGTGAGAGGAAAAGTAGCTGTGAGGAGCTCTTACCCAGAAGAGCAGTTAGAAACAATCGACCATCAGCTGCGGACTGCTCCTCCTGATACTATCATGATCGCTGATGATGAGAAGCCAATAGCCTTCGCGGGCATAATGGGAGGGCTCAATACAGAGGTCACAGACGATACAAGGAACATACTCTTAGAATCAGCCACTTTCAATGCCCCACGTATAAGACGCGCGGCTAGACTTCTTGGCCTGCGCAGTGAAGCCTCCTCCCGTTTTGAGAAAGGTATGGATCCAGAGCTTGCGGGTCTAGCCCTTGCAAGGGCTGTTGAGCTCCTGCAGCAGGAATGTGGTGCCCAACCTAAGGGTGCTCCATTCGATTGGTATCCTAACCCTAAGAAACGCGCTTACATAGATTTTCCAGTTTACGAGGTAAAGCGATTACTTGGAATAGATATACCAAAGGATCAGGTAGAAAGGATACTTACCTCCCTTGAGTTTGAGGTACAAGAGGAAGGTGATTCGCTAAAGGTCCTGCCTCCAAGCTATAGAAGTGATGTTTCCATACCAGCTGATATAGTTGAAGAGGTAGGGAGAATATGGGGTTATGAAGCACTTCCTTCGCAACTACCAGGAGGTACCATCCCATTCAACCTCACAGATAGGTTTTTCTGGATAGAGAAAAAGGCTCGTGAGTGGCTCGCAGCTGCTGGTTTGCAGGAAGTCATAAACTATGATCTTATATCGGCGCGTCTCATAAGCAAAATGGCAAGCCTCTATCATGAGGGTATGCATCCACCTGTCTGGAGACCCCTTGATGAAGTTATCAAGGTTATCAATCCTACCTCCCCCGAAAGAGAGTACCTCCGACCATCCCTGATCCCAGGCTTGCTGCAAAACGTTAGCGATAATCTGAGGTTTGTCGACAAGGTTTGGATATACGAGTTAGATAGGGTATTTGTAAAAACTAACGGAGAGCGACTTCAAGAACCTAAGCGTCTTGCTATAGCAATGGCTGGCGCTAGATGGCCCATATCTCCGCATCTGCCTCAGGCTAAGACGACTATTTTCGACCTAAAAGGAACGATACAGGCATTTCTGCATTATCTAGGGGTAGAGGTCGAAATGATTCCCTCCCAACTTGGGCCAGACGCTGTTAACGTGTTGCAGGTGTCTGTTAGCGGGAATGTTCTGGGTAACATATTCCAGATAGATCCCACCTTACTTAGGGATTTGGATATTGATGAAGATGTTTTTGTGGCCGAGCTTGACTGGGATCAGATCAAACAACACGCTAGACTAGAGAGAAATTACGTACATGTATCTCGTTATCCGATCGTTAGACAGGACTTAGCAGTCTTAGTAAGTGCGAGTATACCGGCAGGAAATGTAACCAGAGTTATATGGGAACAAGGGAGACCACTTCTAGTGCAGTGTGAGCTTGCCGAAGTATATCAAGGTGACCAGATACCAGAGGGTACTAAGAGCCTGCTTTATAAACTTGCCTTCCAGGCTGAGGATAGAACTCTGACTGAAGAGGAAGCTACTAAGGTTAGACAGAAGATCGAAAACGCACTAAGATCCGAGGTGGATGCAAAGATACGTGGTGTTGACATAGAATAAAAGTACTATGAGTCTTAGATCAACTAGGGATAAGAGCCTGACAGAGCAACCTCTAAGGTTGCATATGAACGAAAACCCCTATGGTTGCTCGCTGCTGGTGTATGAATCCCTAGCAATGAGTGAGCAACTTACTAGGGTGCAGGGCTCTGATCCCAATCACTTAGTGGCAGCTATAGGTAGATATGCTCAGCGCTCGCCGGACGAGATATATGTGGCAGATACCTTGAATGAGCTCCTATTTAGGATATTCTTCATTCTAGGTCAGCACAACAAGGATTTGTTCATTGCCAACCCCGTATCTGAGCCTATACGCCGGATTGCTGAACTCTTGGGTCTGGAGTTGATTACTTTCAGAACACGAGTTAGTTCTGGACAGTTTGCGTTTGATTCGGACAAACTTCTAGATCTGGGCGCAAAGGTGGTTTATATCCAGTCTCCCCATGACATCACAGGTGCGGTTGCAGCCTATAAGAATGTGGTAGAGATTCTAAACGCTGGCGTACTTGTAATCGTCGATGAAATCTACTCTGAATTCACGGAGCGTCCAATAGGGTTACTTGGAAAAGAGTTTCCTAATCTTATATCTATAAGAAGCTTTGCTCCTTGGGCGGGACTTTGGGGTATACCTGTCAGTTATGCTTTGATGTCGACAGATCTAAGAGAGAGGCTAAATGCTATTTGGCCTATTAGGCATCTTACTGCTGCCTCGCGTATAGCAGCTGGGGCTTCCTTGGATGACGCCCAGAATCTGATGGCCAGGGTTAGAAGGATAAGAGTGGAGAGGGGTAGGTTATACAGGCAGCTTCGTAAGCTTAACTTTGTGGAGCCTCTTCTATCACAAGGACCGTTTGTCACCTGCAAGGTTACTCGAGGTACAGCTGCTAAGGTCTGTGATCTCCTCAAAAGAGAGGGCATACTGATCTATGACTGTGCTAATAGTGGATTGCCCGGCTATATAAGAGTATCCGTAGGAACTCCAGAAAACACTGATCAACTCATAGCTACCATGTGTCGTATATCCGTCGAAATATAAGCCTGCTATTCAGGCAAGTCTAAGGAACTTAGCACTTTGCTCTGGCTTTCCATTAGCTCTGCTATCCCCTTGTCAGCTAGAGAGAGCATAGCATCCAGTTCTTCCCTGCTGAATGATACCCTTTCTGCGGTAGCCTGTATCTCTATGTAATCTCCGAGATGGTTCTTAACTACGTTGAGATCCGTATCAGCTGTTGAATCTTCTGCATAGTTCAGGTCAAGCATTGGGGTACCATTCACTATACCAACGCTTACAGCTGCCACAGGACTTACTAGATCTCTATATGTGTCTGGGAAGATCTTCCTGAGGGCTAGTACTGTGGCTACGTAGCCTCCTGTTATAGAGGCTGTCCTTGTACCCCCGTCTGCTTGTAGAACATCGCAGTCTACTATTATTGTGATCTCACCTATCTGGTCCAGCTTGACAGCCGCTCTCAAGGACCTGCCTATAAGGCGTTGTATTTCTTGTGTTCTCCCTTGTAACCTACCAGTGTGTGATTCCCTTGGGGTTCTTGTCTGTGTGGACGCTGGTAGCATCGAGTACTCAGCAGTTAGCCAACCCTGTCCTGTTCCCTCTAGGAACTTTGGAACGCCTTCCTGAATGGAGGCTGCGCATAGAACCTTAGTAACCCCACATTGGATGATTGCAGATCCTGGAGGGAAAGCTAGTGGATATATCTCTATGCTATGAGGTCTGAGCTCGTTAGGTTTTCTGCCATCGACTCTTATTACATCTTGCAGCATACTTTCCCTTTCTACTAATTCCTATTTCTCAAGCATTGCTCTTATCTGCTCAGCCAGCGCGCCCTCACGTACAATCAAGGGTTTTTCCTTACTCAAGTCGACTACTGTACTTGGCTTGCCGATCCTACATGGTCCACCATCCAAGATAATAGCCACTCTGTCCCCCAGGTCGTGCTCAACATCGTCAGCCGTTAGAGGATTACGCTCTCCCGAGATGTTGGCGCTCGTTACAGCCATCGCCCCGCCACACTGACGGATGATCTCCCTAGCAGGCTCATAATCGGGGATTCTGAAGCCAACAGTACCATCTTTCGATCCCACTGCTTCGGCTACGTCTTCCTTGGCTCTAACCACCAGGGTTAGAGCTCCTGGCCAGAATGTACGCGCTAGTTCCATAGCGATGGCATCTATGTCTTTTGCATATTTCTCAAGATATGAGTCATCTGAAAGCAGTATTGGTATAGGCTTATCTAGAGGTCTCTCCTTAGCTCTGTAAATTTTCGATACCGCCTGTGGCTCGACTATCGACCCCACACCATACACTGTATCCGTAGGGAAGGCTATAAGTTCCCCCTTCAAAGCGAAATCTATGGCTTGACTAATGGCTTCTTTGTCTTCTATAGGTTTACGTATAGCCAATCTATAGAGCCTCCTTTAGCCTTATTACCGTCGCTCGATCTATCCCTTTGACTGCGGCCATTATCTCATCAATACTGGCTTCTCTGATCTTTGATACGCTACCGAAAGCCTGTATCAACGCCTTCTTGCGCTTCGGTCCTATACCTGGAACCTGGTCTAGAATGCTACCTACAGACTTCTTAGTGTGCAGTGACCTATGATAGCCAAGGGCAAATCTATGCGCTTCGTCCCTTATTCGCTGTAGAAGGTACAGGGCTTCTGAATCTCTGGGCAACATTATAGAGTCTGATCTACCAGGTTTGAACAGCTCTTCTTGCTGTTTCGCAAGCCCGAAGACTGGTATATTGCTGAGGCCAAAGCTCTGGAGGACTTCTACTGCTACTCCAAGTTGTCCCTTACCACCGTCGATAATTATGAGATCTGGAAGCTTACCCCAACTAGTTTCCTTGTACTCATTAGAGGTAGCTCGCTTAAATCTCCTAGTAAGCACCTCTCTCATCATCTCGAAGTCGTTTGGACCTTCAACTCCCTTGATGCGAAATCGACGATACTGGTTGCGTGCCGGGGCACCATCTTCGAATACTACCATGCTACCTACGGCATCGGCTCCCTGCACGTTAGATATGTCGTAGCACTCTATCCTGCTAGGCTTGGTAGGTAACTGGAGCTCTTTCTGCAGCTCCAACATGGCGCCAGTTCTTTTCTGCTCCTCGCTTAGCCACTTGAATCGCTTTCTTTCAAGTCCTTCCTTGGCATTTTGAGCAGCCATGTTCACTAGCTCTAACTTCTCTCCCTCGGTAGGTACTTCGAGGATGATCTCTCTCTTGTGGTACTCTTGTAGTGCTGATTGTATAAGCTCTATCTCGTCTGGTGGGTATTGCAACACTATACGACCAGGCACGTTATACGCACCTATATAAAACTGCTCCAGAGCTATTTGTATTATCTGGCCTGGTGATTGGTCTTCTATAAGCTCAACAACTGAGTGGTCATGTCCCACCAACCTGCCATCACGGATAAATAGTCTTTCTATGCCAGCCTCACCCCCATCGAGCGCTATGCTTATTATGTCCATATCTTCGTTGGTTGGTAGGACTACCTTCTGCCTCTGCCTTATATCCTCTATGGCCTTGATCTGGTTACGATATAGCGCTGCCTTCTCAAATTCCAAGTTCTCGGCAGCTTCTTCCATCTTCCTTCTGAGCTTCTCTGTAAGTTCGTCGTGCTTGCCTTCGAGGAACAAGATTACCTGTTCCGTGGCTGCCCTGTACTCTTGAGGATCGGCTCTACCCGCACAGGCTCCCAAGCATCTGTGCAGGTAGTATGGTAGACAGGGACGTGACTGCTTACCATCGATGGGTTCGTTCTCTTTATGGCACAGCATGAAGTGTTGGTGAATCAGCTTAATGGCTTCAGCAGCCGATCCCAAAGCAGTGTATGGACCATAGTACTTGCTGCCATCATTGATGATCTGCCTGCATTTGAGCACCCTTGGAAATTCTTCCTGGATAGTGACCTTGATATATGGTAAACGCTTGTCGTCCTTGAACATGGAGTTGTACTTGGGCATGTGGTGCTTGATCAAGGTCACTTCTAGGGTGAGAGCTTCGTGTTCAGAGTCGGTTACTATGTAATCTATATCATGTATCTGTGGGACCATCTCCCTGATCTTCTCTGGGAGATGCTTAGAGCTAAAGTAACTCCGCACCCGGTTACGAAGCACTTTGGCCTTGCCGACGTATATCACTTTGCCATGCTTATCTTTCATGAGATATACGCCGGGCTTTTCGGGGATAGCTTGTAGTCTTGTTATTATTTCCTCTTTACCGAGATTATTGGACATATAAGGCAAACACCCATAAGATTCTATCACAACAAGGAAAGAGCTCAGGGAATAGGACCTTATATAATTATGTTGTGTCTTTGGAGGTGTGTATAGGTGGTTTTTAGGTTCCTAAAGCGCAGACAAGATCCACAGGAGAGAGAAGAGAAGATCGAATCGGGATTGGAGAAATCCCGAAAGGGTATCTTTAGTCAGGTAGCTGCTCTTTTTGATCGTGAAGAGATAACGGACTCGACTTGGGAAGAACTTGAAGAGCTTTTGATAGCAGCTGATGTTGGAGTGGAGACTACTTTGATGTTGCTTGATGTACTTCAAGATAGGGTTGAAGCAGAACGTATACGTAGGCCCTCCGAACTGAGGAAGGCTCTTAAGGAAGAGTTGCAGGCAATATTAGACTCTGCTCCTAATCAGCCAGTTGAAGTTAACGATGGCGAGCTGCTCGTCATGCTCATTGTTGGGGTCAACGGAGTAGGGAAGACCACTACTGTTGCTAAGCTCGCTCACAAGTTCGCTTCTGAAGGTGCAAAGGTTGTAGTGGGAGCAGCTGATACCTTTAGAGCTGCTGCTATAGATCAGTTGCAAATATGGGGCGAAAGAGCTGGGGTTCCTGTTATCGCTGGTGCTCCAAACTCGGATCCTGCAGCTGTAGTTCATGATGCTTTAGCGGCTGCAAGATCCAGGAGTGCCGATGTACTGATAGTAGATACCGCTGGGAGGCTACATACTAAATATAACTTGATGGAGGAGCTCAAGAAGATACAGCGTGTAATAGACAGGAACGGTAGCCCTGCTCAGGAGAACCTGTTGGTTCTAGATGCTACCACTGGGCAAAATGGACTTGTTCAGGCGAGGAAATTTGCCCAAGCGGTACATTTGGATGGTGTCGTGCTTGCTAAGATGGATGGCACTGCCAAAGGTGGTATAGCCTTCGCTATCGTCAACGAGATGAAAATTCCTATTAGGTATCTTACTACTGGTGAGAAACTGGGGGATATAGCGGAATTTGATTCTAAAGATTTCGTAAACGCCTTGTTAGGCTAAGGGGAGTGCTCGAGTATGTTTGAAAACCTTACCGATAGACTACAGGGTGCCTTTGATAAATTGACATCTAAGGGGAAGCTGCAGGAGAGCGATGTCGATCTCGCACTTCGAGAGGTACGTATCGCTCTCATGGAGGCGGATGTCAATCTGAAGGTCGCTAAGCAGTTCATAAATCAGATTAAGGAGAAGATCAGCGAGCAGCGTGCTCTGGAGAGCTTGACTCCTGCTCAACAAATAATCCAGGTAGTGCATCAAGAGCTCGTGAGTTTGTTGGGTAGCGACCAGTGCAAGCTGGAAACTGCCTCCACTCCCCCAACGATATACATGCTAGTTGGTCTACAAGGTAGTGGTAAGACTACCACGGCTGCAAAGCTCGCATTGTATCTTCGCAAGCAGGGTGCTCGCCCATTACTGGTTGCGGCCGATATCTACAGGCCAGCAGCCATAAAACAGCTTCAAACACTTGGTAGCTCTCTAAACATACCGGTGTATTCAGAGGGTACATCTGTACCTCCCGAAAATATCGCAACAAATGCAATCGACTTTGCTAAGCAGTCTTCTCTGACGCATGTGATTCTGGACACTGCCGGGCGTCTACATATAGACGAAGCCATGATGGCCGAGCTTGTTCGCGTACGAGATAAGGTCTCACCAACGGAGATCTTGTTGGTGGTAGATGCTATGACCGGCCAAGAGGCCGTAAAGGTCGCTGAGCAGTTTCATAACACCTTGGGCGTTACTGGCGTCATTATGACTAAGCTAGATGGTGATGCACGCGGTGGTGCTGCTCTATCGATAAGGGCAGTTACAGGGGTGCCTATTAAGATGATAGGCACTGGTGAGCGCCCGGATGCTTTCGAGCCGTTGATTCCCGATAGATTGGCCTCAAGGATATTAGGTCTTGGCGATATGCTCACACTAATTGAGCGCGCTCAGGCAGAGTTTGACGAAAGAAAGGCCAAAGAGCTTGAGCGGAAGATGCGAACTGCTACCTTTACTTTGGAAGACTTCTATGAGCAGCTCCAGACAATGAAAAGGATGGGGCCGCTATCTCAACTTCTAGAGATGCTCCCTGGAGTTGGTTCCGCTATACGTCGTCAGGATATTCAGATAGATGATAGGGAGTTTAAAAAGGTAGAGGCTATAATCCTAAGCATGACTCCCGAAGAAAGGCAGCACCCGGAGATAATCAAGGGTAGTAGAAGACGCAGAATTGCTGCTGGCAGTGGAACAACAGTAGCAGATGTCAATGCCTTGCTAAACCAATTCAACCAAATGCAGAAGATGATGAAGCAGATTACATCAGGCAGAATTCCTAAACTGCCTGGTCTATTTGGTTAGTCTATAGGTTGGCAAATGTGATCTAGTTGGTATAATTTTGTGTTAACCTTTCTGCCCGGCATTGAAAAAGCCCGGCAAACCCATAGGAAGGAGATTTGCATGAAAGATTACGAGTTGATGGTTATCATAGATCCGACTACACCAGATGAGGAGATACCCAACGTATTAGACACCATCAAGCAGAACATTGCTGCTCATGGCGGTGAGGCGGGTGAGCCTGACACAAGCCCCCCATGGGGTAGGAGAAGGTTAGCCTATCCTATTAGGAAGCATAATGAGGGCTTCTACGCGGTGCTGCGTTTCAGGCTAAGTCCATCGGAGTCACGGAATCTGGATCGGGATCTAAAACTCAACGACCGAATAATGAGGTTTCTCATAACTCGCACCGATAAATAAATCAAGGAAAACAGAACATGGCTAGAGATCTCAACAAGGTAATGCTAATAGGGCGTCTGGGCACGGATCCAGACCTAAGATATACCCCAAATGGGACGCCAGTTGCCACCTTCAGGCTTGCATGCAACAGAAGAAGAGCTCCCTCAGCTGAAGGAGAGCAGAGAGAAGAGACAGACTGGTTTACGGTTGTAGTCTGGAACAAGCTGGCGGAATTGATAGGTAATAATCAGCTATCTGTTACGAAGGGGTCGCGCATATATGTTGAGGGCCGTCTGCAAACCCGCTCTTGGGACGATCAGCAGACTGGTCAAAGGCGTACTGTTGTTGAGGTCGTTGCCAACGACATAATTCTTCTTGATTCCCGTAATCGACAGGCTGAAAGATCCGATGAGCCCGATTTGGATACGCAGGAGGGCTTAGGAGATAGCTCAGATATAGAGATTGATGACATAAACTTCTAGACTTAGATTAAGGAGTGATATAAGGTGAGCGAAGAGCTTGAAACTCAGGTTCCTGAGACATCTGAAACCGAATCCACTACAACTGCTACAGCAACAGCTGAGTCTTCCCAGCCTGCTGCTTCTGAGGCTAGGGTAAGGCCAAGGGGTAGGTATGTACCTAGGCGGAAGGTGTGCGCGTTCTGCGCAGATCATATAGATAAGGTCGACTATAAAGATATAGCCCGGATAGGTAGATACCTGTCTGATAGAGCTAAGATAGAGGGACGCAGAAAGACTGGTACCTGTGCCAAGCACCAGAGAAGCCTTGCCGTAGCCCTTAAAAGAGCTCGCTACATGGCGCTAATGCCTTACACAGCACAGCATATACGTCCATAAATGGGATAGACTGCTAACTAACAGAGACCTGCATTTGCCAGGTCTCTGTTAGTTTTATTTGACAGTTGCTTTGGGGGATTGGATGGCGAAGCAAGTGCTCAGATCGTTCTTTGATCGTTTCTCATACAGGCGCTATTCCACTGTTAGTAGGGTTGATCGTGAATATCTTCTGCAGCGTCTAATAATTTCAGTTGTGGCGATAGCGTTACTAATTGTCGTACTTATTATCGCAGTTCCTCTGATCAAGCAGTATCTTTGGGAGCCATCTCGGACATTGGCTGTTGTGGACAATGAACGTATTAGAAAGGCTGATTACGATCAGTACGTGAAGATGCAAGTATTAGGTATAACCGATGCACCTGAAAGTTTAGCCTCTCTCTACCAAGTTTATAAGACTGATCCCGAATCTTTCCCTCAAAGAGTCAAAGATGCTATCAATTCCTCTATGTTCTCAACGAGTGATGTTGATGCCTACACTCTTGATCAAATGATAAATAATTTAGTTCTGAACCAGACTGCTAGTAAGCTAGGTATAAATATTTCTGATCAGGAAGTACAGGCTAAGATAAGAGAAATTATGTCGGCAGTAGGTGCATCCGCAACGCCTACCTCACTACCTACCACTACAACGCCTTCAGCAACCTCAACACCTCAAGCTAAAAGCACTCCTAGGATCACACCCACGGCTGCTACCTTGCCGTCGGATTACCAGAATTTTGTGTCTTCGCTCCAGAAGTCCGCAGGTATTTCAATGGACATGTACGCATCCATGGTGGTACGCCCTGCACTTATACGTCAGAGATATCTTGAGACCAAAGTTCCTAAAAGTGCTGAACAGGTACATGTACGTCATATATTAGTCAGCACTAAGCAGCAAGCTGAAGAAGTTATTAAGGAGCTTAGACAAGGTAAGAAGTTTGAGGTTATCGCTAAGGAGAAGTCGATAGATGACCAGACCAAGTTGAAGGGCGGTGACCTGGGATGGGCTCCTAGGGGTATCTACGAGAAGTCTTTTGAGGATGCCGCTTTTGCCCTCACTAAAGTTGGGCAGATAAGTCCACCTGTTCAAACTAGCTATGGTTGGCATGTAATTCAACTGCTAGGGAGGGAAAAGGATCGTCCGCTAACCGAGACACAGAGACAGCAGTTGGGGCAGTACATGTTGCAGCAATTTATACAGGAACAGAGGCAGCAGATGCAGAAGTCCGGAGATCTAAAGGTGAATATACCACCTACCCCTACTCCCATATCGTCACCAACGCCTACTGTTACCGGGTAATCAAGGTTAGTACTTGTACCAAGATTGGGATTGGGCTTATTCTTACTATGGGTGGAACTCTTTGAAAGGAGAAGTTTTCAGATGAATCCTGGGAAATACGCTTATCTTAGTGGCAATTTTGTGCCCATAGAAGAAGCCAAGATCTCTATAATGACCCATGCTTTCAACTATGGCACAGGTTGCTTTGAAGGCATCAGGGCTTACTGGAACCCGGATCAGTCGGAGATGTATGTATTCAGGCTTGCCGATCATTATAAGCGTCTCGAAAGGTCTGGCAAGTTGCTAATGATGGATCTTCCAGCCAGCATAGATGAGCTGTGTAATATAACGGTAGAGCTCCTTCGCCGTAACGAACACAAGGAAGACACTTACATCAGGCCTTTGCTCTATAAGTCTTCCACTGTGATTGGCGTCAGACTACACGACCTGGAGCACGACTTCGCTCTCTTCACATCACCTATGGGGCAATACGTTGAGGTCGAGGAAGCAGCGAAGGTGTGTGTCTCTTCTTGGCAGAGGGTGACGGACAATTCAGCCCCAGCAAGGGCGAAGATAACAGGTACTTATATCAACGCTGCGCTTTCCAAGACAGAGGCATCACTAGATGGCTATGATGAAGCAATTGTGCTTACTGATAGCGGTCATGTATCGGAAGGCAGCGCGGAGAACATATTCCTGGTAATGGATGGCGTGCTCGTTACACCTCCAGTGTCAGATAACATCCTTTCTGGTATAACTCGTTCTACTCTAATTACCATTGCTAAGGATATACTGGGTATCCCCACTATTGAGCGGAGCATAGATAGAACAGAGCTGTACGTAGCTGATGAAATATTTCTATGTGGAACTGGAGCTCAAGTAGTGCCTGTGGGGGAGGTTGATAGAAGAAGGATTGGTAATGGAGGCGCAGGCCCTGTGACGAGTGAACTTAAGTCTTTATACGAAAATATAGCCAGAGGGATAGATGAGCGTTACCCAGAATGGCGCACTCCAGTTTATAATCGAGCTACTGCTGATGTAGCCGATTCTCTTATGACGTCTACGTCCTGATAAGTAAGAATGAGTAACGTTAATTCTGAGGACCCTGTCAAGGGAGAGGTAAATACGACTGAATCTGGTGGGTCTAAGCGGGTTGAGGAAACTACTCAACCCGCACCATCACACCCCCGAAGTTTTTGGAATCTTGCGGGTTTATTATTGGCTACGATTGTCCTGCTATTTCCAGTTGTCTGGATAGTGGTTGTAGTTGGCAGGGCAATAGGTAGATTCCCAGGCTCTCAAATCGATTGGCTATATGCAGCCCTGCTTGTTGCGATACTGGCAGTGGTCGTATGGCTACTGTCTAGAATTTTTTCATCACGTAGAGGCTAGATCTACTTCCTGGCTCTGCGCCTTCTGCTTACCTGCCGCACCGGTTTATTTCTCTCAGGTCCTCTCAGAGACGTTGATGTAGGCACGTACCTCTTACGTCTTCGCTCTGCTTCTACCTGCATTCTGTACATTTCCTGGTATTTAGTGAAGTAGAAGTATAGGCTGTAAGCTATTGTGGCGTATATAAGCAATAGCATAAAGTAGAGCCAGGCTCTTCTATTGAAGATCACGCCTTGGTAGAAGCATCCCGCTATCAATAGCGAGGCTATACCTAGCCAGAAAAATGTCCCACCCATTAGCCTCAGGTACTTGGATGCTAGGGGGTTGCTCTCAACATATCTCTTGCTCCAGTACCATGTGCCGGCCCCCAGTAGGGTACTGAAGATATATACTACTAGTACACCAAATAGCGCAGGCTCTGTAGTCAACTCTTGACCAGATAGTATTCCAAATAGGTAATCTACCATTCAGAGCTCCTGTAAATAGTCTCATGACCTATCATATAGGAGTTTTCTCTTAATTTCCTCTATAGCATTGGTGACCTGTATACCTCTGGGGCAGGCGTCTGTGCAGTTGAAGACTGTTCTGCAGCGCCATACACCATCTACATCGTTAAGCACGGCCATCCTCTGCTCAAACCCTTTGTCTCTGCTGTCGAATATGAATCTATGCGCGTTAACCAGTGCTGCTGGACCTAGAAAGTCGGGATTAGACCAGAATGGTGGACAAGCGGTAGTGCATGCGGCGCAGAGTATGCACTTAGTTGTATCGTCGTAGAGCTCTCTCTCCTCAGGAGACTGCAGTCGTTCCCTCTCAGGTGGTTCTTCGTCATTTATTAGGTAGGGCATTATTGCCTTGTATTTTTCAAAGAATGGTTCAAGATCTACCACTAAATCGCGAATCACCCTGAACCCAAGCAATGGCTCTATCGTCATCCTTTGACCTATATCCCTGACCAGCACCTTACATGCTAGCCTGTTTACACCATTTATTCTCATTGCATCAGAGCCACATACACCATGAGCGCAAGATCTGCGGAAAGTCAGGGTACCGTCCTGGTACCACTTGATATGGTTTAGTACATCAAGCACCCTGTCTGTAGGCTCCGCTTCTACCTCATATGTAGCATAGTAAGGCTTCTGGTCTGTCTGAGGGTTATAGCGCCTGATCTTGCAAGTTACTAGCATAGTCTTATCCTCTATGATGTCTATTCCTCTAGTACTTTCTCTCCTGAGGCTGGAACTTAGTTATGGTTACTGGCTTATACTTTATCTCCTTATGACCGTCTTTGTTCCAGATTAAGGTATGCTTCAAGAAGCGTGCATCATCCCTCTTTGGGAAGTCCTCCCTGTAATGGGCGCCACGGCTCTCTTCGCGAGCCAGCGCACATTCTATAACTGCCTCAGAAATGTCCAGCAGTGATCCCAACTCCAAGGTCTCGGTCAGTTCCGAATTAAACCAGGTTTGTCTGTCCTGAAGCGCAACGTGTTGATAACGCGCCTTAAGCTCCTGGATGCATTCCCTTGCTTGCAACAAACCTTTGGCGTTGCGGACTACAGAAACCTTATCCATCATCTCTTCCCTGAGCTGGTCCCGGATACGCGCTGGAGATTCACCATGCTTCCTTGAGAGGAGTTCTGAGATCTGCTCTTTAGCTGGTGTGTCTGGCTTAGGGGGTAACGTTAGCAGATCGTTCTCACATACGAACTTTGCCATATGCTTTCCAGATCTACGCCCAAATACTATTAAGTCTACTAGTGAATTAGTGCCTAGCCTATTTGCACCATGGACGGATACACATGCACACTCGCCAGCAGCGTATAGTCCATGAACCGGGGTATTATGCTCATCCTTGAGCACTCTCCCATCGACGTCGGTAGGAATACCCCCCATGGCATAATGTGCTGTAGGTTGTATAGGGATGGGCTGATGAACGGGATCGATTCCGAGATAAACTCTTACAAATTCAGCCAGATCTGGTAACCTCTTCTCTATTACCTCGGCACCTACATGAGTTAGGTCTAGATAGACATAGTCTTTGCCGTCTATTCCTCGACCTTCTTTTATCTCTTGATAGATGCATCTGGAGACCATATCTCTAGGTGCCAGATCCAGGAGCGTAGGGGCATAACGCTCCATAAATCTCTCCCCTAGATTGTTACGCAGTATTCCACCTTCTCCTCTAGCACCCTCAGTAAGCAGGATTCCTAGCTTATATACTCCTGTGGGATGGAACTGGTACATCTCCATATCTTCGAGGGGCAACCCGTGCCTGTAAACTATTGCGACTCCATCCCCGGTACAGGCCAGAGCATTGCTGGTAATCTTCCACGCTCGTCCATATCCTCCTACTGCGAGTAGCACAGCTTTTGAGTGGAAGACATGGATCTCACCGTCCTGTATGTTAAGTGCGACTACTCCACAACATGCATCGTCCTGAAAGATTAAATCTAACAGTTGGAACTCAGAAAAGAAGTGGACGTCGTGTTTAATACACTGCTGGTATAAGGTCTGGAGGATCATATGTCCCGTGCGGTCTGCAGCAAAGCACGACCTGCGTACTGGCCCTTCCCCAAAGTTTCTAGTATGGCCACCGAACCTGCGTTGGTCTATCTTACCGTCTGGTGTGCGACTGAAGGGAAGTCCGTAATGTTCAAGCTCATACACACCTTCTATGGCCTCTCTAGCCAGGATCTCGGCAGCGTCTTGGTCCACCAGGTAGTCCCCACCCTTAACAGTGTCAAACATGTGCCATTCCCAGTGATCCTCTTCTAGGTTTCCCAGAGCTGCACCTATACCACCTTGTGCAGCTCCAGTATGAGACCGAGTGGGGTAAAGTTTACTGATGACCGCTGTTCGTATATTGGGGTTTTGGGCTAGCTGCAATGCTGCCATCAAGCCGGCGCCACCGGCACCAACTATCACTGCATCATACCTGTGATACACCTCGAGTCTCCTTAGCTAGTCTGAGGTTGGAAGGTTAGTATTACCAACGCTCCGAGAACGGTGAAGATTAGAGATATGGAGTAGAGAGCTGACAGCGCAAACAATCGCCAGCTACGTGATCTGATGTAGTCATGGATTATCACTCTTATGCCGTTGACTCCATGACTCATCGCCAATAGCAGCATTAACAAATCGTAGGTTCTCCAGAAAGGAGTTGCAAATCTTGCAGCTACAAATGCATAGTTGATCTGCTCGATCGGTGTAGAAATATGCATGATATATACGTGCCCTAGTACCAAGAATAAAAGAAGCACGCCTGAAATCCTGAAGTAATACCAAGACCAAAGCTCGAAGGTGCCTGTAGGTCTCTCTGCCCTTCGTCTATCGTACATACACAGCCCCTTTCTAAGCCTTGAAGAATATTGGCCCAAGTAGCAAGATTCCCGTGGGGATCAGGCATACGATAGTTAGACCTAAGGCCGCATAAAACATCTGCTTCTGATACTTATAGCCGGATGGCCAGAAATCTATAATTATGATTCTTACCCCGTTGAATGCATGATAAAGTACACCCGCTATAAGTACGAACTGGAGAAATCTCATGATTGCCCACTCATGATATATACGAGTTATGGCATCGTAGTATTTTGGTCCCCATCCAATCAGCGCCGTGTCCACTATATGTATGAACAGGAACAGTAGAACCCCAACACCGCTGATTCTATGAAAGATCCATGCCCACATGCCCTCTCGACCACGGTACATCTGTCAACTGCCTCCTGCTGGTAGAAGATGATCCAACCATGGGCATTATAGATGCGACTTGGGAGTTAGACAACTGTTCCTACATTTTCTGTAGCTTCTCCACTATAGCCCTAGCTACTTCGCTGGTGCCTGAAGCTCTATCACGCTGATCCATGGGAAGTAAATCGTAGGTTACGGTCTTACCCTCTGCGATCACCTCAGCTATAGCTCGCTCAAGCTTATCTGCAGCTTCACGTTCACCTAGATGCCTAAGCATCATGACACCAGATAGCATCATTGCCATGGGATTGGCCTTGTTCTGACCTGCATATTTGGGCGCACTACCATGTATTGGCTCAAATAGAGCACCGTCCTCTCCTATGTTGGCTCCCGGTGCTACTCCGAGTCCACCTACCAGTCCAGCGCATAGGTCTGAAATTATGTCTCCATATAGATTGGGGCATAGGAGGACGTCGTAGAGTTCAGGCTTCTGAACTAACTGCATGCACATGTTGTCAACTATGACATCATTACATTCAATCTCGGGATACTCTTTGGCTACCTCGCGAGCGATCTCAAGGAAGAGTCCATCGGTGTATTTCATTATGTTGGCTTTATGCACTATAGAGACTTTCTTTCTGCCATTTTGTTGTGCGTATTCGAAGGCAAAACGCGCTATTCTTCTCGTGCCCTCTACCGAGATAAACTTTATTCCTATCCCACTCTCGTCTGGAATCTTGGCAGAGGATAGCTTAGAAAGGAATTCCGTCGCTTCCTTGGCCTCCTGAGTTCCTCTCTCAAACTCGATACCGCTGTACAGATCTTCCGTGTTCTCTCTAACTACCACTAAGTCAATGTTCTCATACCTAGATTGGACTCCCTTGTAGGTTTTGCAAGGGCGAAGGTTAGCATATAGATTTAGAGCCTTCCTTAAGGCAACGTTTACGCTGCGGAAGCCCGTACCGACTGGAGTCGTTATAGGGCCCTTTAGTGCTACTTTATTCTTCTTTATACTGTCTATAACCCTCTGGGGTAGTGGAGTACCCTCGGCTGCTATAACATTCTCTCCTGCCTGCTGAATATCCCACTCGAACGGAACTCCAGTGGCTTCCAAAACCATCTTGGTGGCCTCAGTAAGCTCTGGCCCAATGCCATCTCCTGGTATTAGAGTGATTCTATAGGTCACTGACTACCTCCACGACTTAGTAATTTAGAATCGTTTGTACTTCTACAAAAAATTATGGAGCCTCTGAAATAGGCTCCATAGTGCATTCTACTCTGATTCTGAATCTAAGGAGATCTTTTCGTCCAAGCTGAAGTTAAGGTTTGGAAACTCCCACTTCTTGGCTACGCCGTCTCTGTCGAGCGCTATAATGTAGCCCCTCTCTTTGTCCTTGTTAGAGAGCAGTGTCTGTACAGCATCCTGAAAGGATTGCTTTGCCTGTCTTTTGAGTGCTTCTACGTTATCTTGCTTCACAATAGCAACAAACTGTGGGCCACCTACATGCCCTAGAAAACCATCTGAGGGTTCACAGTTATTTACAGCCTTTTGAAGGCACTCGGAGGCTGTTCTTATGAGATTGTCACCCTCGCTAAATGAGTAGGCTTCATTATAGATCCTAAAATTGGAAATAGTGATGCTCACAACTTTCCAGTCTGTTCCGGGTCTGATACGCTTATCGATCTCTTCCTCTATTGCTCTCTTTCCCGGAAGACCAGTTAGATCTGATATCTTCTCACTATAAAGGTGATATAGTCTGGCTCTTATTCTGATAAGTAGCTCATCGATATCAAAGGGCTTTGTAACGTAGTCTTCGGCACCGCTCTCATAGCCGGCTACCAAATCAGAGGTTAGACTCTTAGCAGTCAGCATTATCACAGGGATATCTTGTAGCTTGGGATCGGCTTGCATCCTGGTACAGACTTCGTACCCGTCTATGCCCGGGAGCATGATATCCAGGATGACAAGATCAGGTGGACGTATCCTCATAAGATCGAGGGCATACTCACCTGAGGGAGCGGTATCTACCGTATATCCCTCCATGGTTAGATGCTCTTTCAACAGATCTAGTAGTGCCGGTTCATCATCTACAACTAAGATTCTACTCATTACGTACCTTACTGAGCTGCTAATTGCTCTTCTCTTCTATACTTGTCGGCCGTCCTTAGCTTCCTTTTGAGTTCGGACTCACTGATGTCCAGTATCTCTGCCGCCAAGGCATGATCACCTTTGGCTTTCTCTAATGCTTCGAGTATGATCTTCGACTCTATTATCCGCATAGCCTCTTCGAGAGAGCGAGTCTTATCTATGACCTCACTCAGGTCTATATTTCTGCCCGTCCTAATCTGGCTGAATACAAGATGGTGAGTAGTTATTACTCCTCCCTGAGCAAGTATGACGGCTCTCTCGATAGTGTTTTCAAGCTCTCTAACATTACCTGGCCAATCGTGCTCCATCAATACCTTTATAGCCTCTTCCGATATGCTCGCGGGAGGCCCGTCCTTATGGTACCTGTGCTTCTGAAGGAAGTAGTCTACTAGCAGTGGAATATCTTCCTTGCGTTCTCTTAGTGGAGGCAGGTGTATGTGAATGACGTTCAGTCTATAGAAGAGATCTTCACGGAATTTACCAGCTGCAACCTCTTCCTCTAGCTTCTTGTTGGTGGCAGCTATCACCCTGGTGTCTACTTTGATGGTAGAGGAACCGCCGACTCGCTCGAACTCCCTCTCCTGAAGGACCCTCAACAGCTTCCTCTGGGTGCCAAGTGTCATCTCTCCTATCTCATCAAGGAATATGGTACCTTTGTGAGCAAGCTCGAACCTACCTTTCCTCTGCCTGTCTGCACCCGTAAAGCTGCCCTTTTCGTGTCCAAAAAGTTCACTTTCTAGTAGGGTCTCTGGTAATGCTGCGCAGTTGACCTTGACTAAAGGTCCTTGGCTGAAGGTAGAGTTGTAGTGTATGGTCTCCGCAACCAGCTCTTTCCCTGTTCCTGTTTCTCCCGTTATAAGGACTGTAGCGTCAGAAGCAGCTACCAGTCCTATGGTTTTATAAACCTCTTGCATCACGGGGCTGTTGCCTATAATCCTGGAGGTCTTGTCTGGGGCTACGGCCTCTTCTGCTCTTCCTCTGACCTTGGTTGATAGCTTTTGTTGTTCAAAGAACCTGTTGATAGTCCTTGTTATATCATCGAGATCGAAAGGCTTTGTAATATAGTCCCAAGCACCAAGTTGCATGGCCTTGATGGTAGTGCTGGAATTACCGAAAGCTGTCATCACGATCATAGGGACGTTCATCCCTCTGGCCCTGAGTTGCTTGAGGACCTCGATACCATCGATCTTAGGCATGCGCACGTCCATCAATATTAGGTCAGGGGAAGACTGCTGGACCTGATCTATTACTTGTTCTCCATCCAAAGCTATCGAGACCTGGTAACCTTCATCTTCCAGCAGGTCTCTCAGTATAGTTCTAATAGAAGGGTCATCGTCAGCTACGAGAATGTGGCGATTGTTTTCCGCCAATTGACTACTCCTGTGGGAATCTCAAAAAGTTGTCATCCGAAATAAAAAGTTCCCTACGGCAGAAATTATATGCTAATTATCAGCTTAGCTGCAATTAGGGTGTACGATCGGCTGTGAGTATAACGGTAAGGACTCCGAATAGTATTATGAACATCCCAATCATATCTCGTAAGGTTACTGGTTCCTTTACAAACAGCCATGCTAGAAGGGTTCCCCCGGGCACCTCCAGCGTCGATAGAACGTTAGCATGTGCAGCGTGTATCCTCCTGAGAGCCGCGTTGTAGAGTGTATGTCCCATACCGAGAGGTACGATGGCGAGGGCTAGAAGGGCAATGATATTGGTCGTACTGTAGGAACTGTTGATCATTGAGTGTGCTGCTAGAGGCAGTAGCCACAATGATGCCGTCAAGTAAGTGCCCCCAGCATATACCAGGAGAGGATATTTATCTCTTTCCCCTCTCCCCATAACTGAGTAGACCCCAAATGCCGCTGCCGATAGGATAGCCAAGAAGTTGCCAATCAACCTGCTCTTATCAAATCCCAGGTCAAAACCAGAAAATATCATTACTCCTACAACTACTACGCAGATACCTATCCACTGCTTCCAGTTGATGCTTTCGTGTAACGCCAATGCTGCGAAAAGGGCGACAAACACTGGAGCAGTATACACGAGCGCTAGGGAGTTGGAGACGGTAGTATATTCAAGAGAAGCTATATAGAAGAAAAAATGCATTGCTGCTACTAGCCCATACGCAAGAAAACGGCGATTGAATGGGTTGTGTTGCAAAGATAGTTGAGACGATACCAAAGCGGCGCCTAATACTAACAGACCAGCTATAAGCATTCTCCAGAAGGTTATCTCAATGCTGCTGATATCTTTGATTACCCTTATGAGTACGGCACTTGTGCTGAACATCGACACGGCAACAAAAGCCAAGGCAATGCCTGACAACTGTTGAGTTCTATCCTTGATGCCTTGCTTCATACCTTCTAACCTACATAGTTAGTAGATACGCTATAATCCTTTCTAGGTTTACATTTCATAATTTGAGGAGAAAAGTGTCTTCAGATCAGGATCTAGCAAAGTTGATAAGAGACGTCCCCGATTTTCCCAAGCAGGGGATATTGTTCAAAGATATTACCACACTTCTTAAAGAGAAGGACGCGTTTAAGAAATCTATAGACCTTCTGGCGGAGAGGTTTGCTAACGACCATATAGACAAGGTCGTAGCAGCAGAAAGTAGAGGCTTTATCTTCGGTGCTCCTCTAGCCTACCTGTTGAATGCTGGATTTGTGCCTGTTCGCAAGTTGGGCAGGCTACCCGCTAAAGCTATAAGAGCCGAATATACCCTTGAATATGGCACTAACTTTGTTGAGATACATGTGGATGCCATAGAGCCTGGAGAGAAGGTTCTTATAGTAGATGACTTACTAGCTACTGGTGGCACAGTGGGTGCCACTATAGAACTTGTAAAGAAGTTAGAAGGGGACATAGTAGCGTTAGCTTTCCTGGTAGAGCTGTCCTTCCTGAAAGGGAGAGAAAGGCTGAAGGACTACAGGATAGAAACCATAATAACTTACTAGTCTTAGGAGGCAAATAAACTGAGTACTTCGACTTATTACGACGTGAAAGACATGTCTCTAGCAGCTAAGGGGCATGACCGTATAGCTTGGGCTGCTCGTGAGATGCCAGTGCTTTCTAGGATAGCCGACAGGTTTGATCGTGAGAAGCCGCTGGCTGGAGTGAAGATAGCTGCTTGTCTACACGTAACTACTGAGACGGCTAATCTCATGCTCACTCTTATAAGAGGTGGAGCTGAGATAGCTCTTGCTGCGAGCAATCCACTCTCAACGCAGGACGATGTTGCCGCAGCACTTGTTGAAAAGGGTATATCTGTGTTTGCGATCAAGGGTGAAGATGAGGATACCTACTATAGCCATATAAGAGCTGTATTGGATACACATCCTAATATCACCATGGATGATGGTGCCGACCTGGTAACAACTTTGCACACTGAGCGATTGGACATAATAGACGATGTAAGGGCGGGAACTGAGGAAACAACCACTGGGGTTATTCGCCTCAAAGCTATGGCTGCTGATGGACAACTTAAGTATCCCATCATAGCTGTCAATGAGGCTTATACTAAGCACCTGTTTGATAACAGGTATGGCACTGGCCAGAGTACGATCGATGGTCTTCTAAGGGCGACGAATATCCTCCTGGCTGGAAAGGTATTTGTCGTTGCGGGTTATGGTTGGTGTGGAAAGGGTTTGGCCAGCAGGGCTAGAGGTATGGGCTGCCAGGTCGTGGTCACTGAAGTAGATCCCATAAAAGCCCTTGAGGCTGTAATGGATGGTTTCCGTGTTATGCCAATGACTGAGGCTGCCAAGATTGCTGATGTTATAGTAACGGTTACTGGAGGGCTTCATGCGGTCAACGCTGAAGCTGTTCAAAACCTCAAGGATGGAGTTATCTTGGCGAACTCGGGCCATTTCAATGATGAGATAGATATTCCTGCCATAGAGAAGCTGTCAGTAGCTAGAAGGATGAGAAGAGATTTTGTCGAGGAGTTTGAGCTTAAAGATGGCAGGAAGGTCTATCTGCTTGCTGAGGGCCGGCTTCTAAACCTTTCCGCAGCCGAGGGACATCCGGCAGCCGTGATGGATATGAGCTTTGCTAATCAAGCGTTGTCGATCGAATGGTTGATCAACAACGCTTCTGGCTTGGAACCCAAGGTATTCTCAGTTCCCGAGGAAATAGACAGGAACGTGGCCCAGACTAAGCTTGAGTCTCTAGGCATTACAATAGATAAACTGTCGGAAGAGCAGCTAGCCTACGCTTCAGAATGGAGATCTGGTACCTAATACCTATGTGGAGGAAAAGTCGAATATGAGCAGTGTTATTAAGTTCGGTACCGATGGTTGGCGTGCTGTTATCGCCGAAGATTATACATTTTCTAACGTACGATTGGTTTCGCAGGCGGTTGCTCAGTACTTGAATAAGGATGTAGGTGGGAACGCACCTGTCATCATAGGCTATGACACTCGCTTTGGTAGTGAGTACTTCGCTCAAGCTGCTGCAGAGGTGTTGGCAGCTAATGGAATCAAAGTCGTGCTAACCGACAGATGTACTCCCACTCCTGCGGTATCTCTGGCGGTTATAGAGCAGCATCTGCGTGGGGGTATCGTAATAACAGCGAGCCATAATCCGGGCATATGGAATGGGTTTAAGTACAAACCTGATTATGGCGGCTCGGCCTCACCCGAAGTTATAGCGAAGATAGAGGCCGAATTAGCAGGATTGCAGCCAGGTGATGTTCAGAGGATGCCCATTGAAGAGGCTAAGTCCAAGGGATTAGTGGAGCTGCAGGATGTAGGGCCAGCATATCGTAAGAGGCTATCCGAGTTGGTAGATGTCGAGGCTCTCAAGAGTCGCCAGGGAACGGTCGTTTACGACGCTATGTTTGGAGCTGGAATAGGACATCTTCCCCAGCTGCTAAGCGGCGGAAACCTGAAGGTAGTTGAGATAAACAACGAACGTAATCCCATATTCCCAGGCATGCATGCTCCCGAGCCCATAGCTCTAAATCTCCGCAAGCTGTGCGAAACTGTGCCTCAGGCTGGTGCATCTCTGGGAATTGCCACTGACGGTGATGCTGATCGTGTGGGCATAGTAGATGAGAGGGGTGAGTTTGTAGACCAGCTCAAAGTATACGCTCTCATAGCTTATTATCTGCTTGAGGTCAGAGGTCAAAGAGGCCCCTTGGTCAAGACCATATCTCAAAGCTATATGGTCAATAGACTTGGAGCTCTCTACAATGTTCCTGTCTATGAGACTCCGGTAGGGTTTAAGTACGTTGGCCCCAAGATGATGGAGATGGACGCCATACTTGGAGGAGAGGAAAGCGGCGGATTTGGATTCAAGGGGCACATTCCAGAGAGAGATGGAACCTTGGCTGGTCTGGTGATCCTTGATCTTGTCATGCATCTGGGACTACCTCTAAGTAAGGTAATACAGCAGATAGAAGAGAAGGTAGGTAAGTCGTACTATAAGAGAATTGATCTTACCTTCCCGGCAGAGCAGCGTTCTGAGATTATCGAGCGGCTTAGGAGTAATCCTCCTGAAACGTTGCTTGGACAAAAAGTGGTGAAGTTCCAGACTGAAGATGGCTTCAAGTACACTCTTGAAAACGACACTTGGTTGCTAATACGATTCTCTGGAACGGAGCCTGTTATAAGGATCTATACCGAAACTGATTCGCCTGACAAGCTTGATCAAATGCTAAATGAGGGGCGCAAGCTAGCTGGAGTATAGGATTGCTGTTATGAACCTTGAGGGAAAACCAAGAAAAGATTCTTTGGAACTTATAGCTAGCGAGGTGAGGAAGTGCACCAAATGCCCTCTTAGCGCTACCCGTACCAATGCTGTTCCTGGGGAAGGGAACCCCTCCGCACAAATAATGTTCATTGGCGAAGGGCCTGGTTTTAATGAGGACAGACAAGGTAGGCCGTTTGTTGGAGCAGCTGGTGCTTTTCTAAACGAGTTGTTGCAATCAGTTGGACTCAGGCGTGAGGATGTCTTCATAACTAATGTGGTCAAGTGTAGACCTCCTGGGAATAGGGATCCTTTGCCTGAGGAGATACAAGCGTGTAGCTGTTATCTCGATCGTCAGATCGAGCTTATCAAACCTGCGGTCATAGTGACCTTGGGAAGATATTCGATGGCCAGGTATTTTCCCAATGAGCGTATCTCTAGGATTCACGGCCAGCCAAGAAGAATAGGGGATCTAACCGTGGTTCCCTTGTTCCATCCAGCTGCTGCTCTGCATCAACCTGCGCTCAAAGAGACCTCGATCTCCGACTTCAAGAAGATACCTAAGATAGTAGAAGAGGCCCTTGCTGCTCGTGCTAGTAAGCAGGGTAAAGACCAGGATGATCACGACAATGATAATACTGAATCTCTAGAACAACTGAAACTTTTCTAATTAGAGATTCTAACATGGAGATATGTATCTGAAAGGATCTAGAAGTGCCTGACAGTGTCAGAGTAATACCCCTTGGCGGTGTAGGTGAAGTAGGCAAGAATATGCTTGCCGTAGAATATGGGAATGAGATCCTTTTACTGGATTGTGGTCTGGCCTTCCCCGAAGAGGATATGCTTGGCGTGGACCTACTCATTCCCGATATCCAGTACTTACTCAAGTCTCGTAAGCGTATAGTAGCTTATTGTATTTCGCATGGTCATGAAGACCATATAGGTGCTTTGCCCTATATACTCCGTGATATAGATGCGCCCATATATGCCACCCCCCTAACCAGGGGTCTAATAGAGGTAAAGCTAAAAGAAGCTAACCTATTGCAGTCTGCACGCCTTAGAACATATAAGGACGGAGATGTTGTCAAGATAGGTAAATTTACTGTAGAGCCGTTCCATGTTACTCATAGCATCCCTGATGCAGTGGGACTGGCGATAACTTGCCCTGTGGGTACTATTGTTTACACAGGTGATTTCAAGTTTGATCCTACGCCTGTGGATGGCAAGCAAGCAAATTACGGGCTTATAGCTCAAATAGGCCGAAGAGGTGTACTTACTCTTCTGTCCGACTGTGTGCATGTTGAGACTAAGGGCCACACACCTAGCGAGCAGGTTGTAGGTGATACCTTCAGGAGAGTATTTGCTGAAGCTAAGGGAAGGATCATTATAGCTACCTTCGCATCCCTTATAGCCAGAGTACAGCAGATAATAAACGTCGCTGCTGAATACGGCCGCAAGGTAGCAGTTGTTGGCAGGAGCCTTGAGAATAATGTTGCTATGGCGAGAGAGCTAGGCTACCTGGATCCTAAGGACGGTACCCTCGTTCCCCTGCATCAACTGCGGAAGGAAGATGCAGACAGATCTGTGCTGATAGTCACGGGTAGTCAAGGAGAGCCCACTAGCGTACTCAATCGCATTGCAAACCAGGACTACCGCCACGTGAAGATAGTGCCCGGAGATACAGTTATTATCTCGGCTACTCCAATCCCCGGCAACGAGACAGCCGTATCCAGAATAATCAACAATCTGTTTGCACTGGGCGCCGACGTCATCTATAGCGCCATAGATACTGTGCATGTTTCAGGGCATGCCAGCTCGGAAGAGTTGAGGCTCATGCTTAATCTTGTACGGCCAAAGTATGTTGTTCCTGTACATGGTGAGATGAGGCACTTAGTAATGTACAAGCGCCTCGCTATGAGTGTGGGCATTCCTGAGGACCACATCCTGATACCTGAAAATGGAGCCATAATGGAGTTCAGTAAGGAGCAAGCCCGCATAGTAGAGGTTTATCCCAATAACATGGTGTATGTTGATGGCATATCTGTCGGTGACGTCGACCATGTGGTGCTGAGAGATAGAAAGCTGCTTTCAAGAGATGGTATGGTGATAGTAGTGGTAGGTATCGATCGAAATGACGGTAGCATTCTGGCAGGTCCAGATATTATCTCTAGGGGCTTTCTGTACGCAGGCGAGGATGATAACTTGCTGGAAGAGGCCAAGGAGCTAGTATCTAACAGTATCAGGCATCAAGAGGAAAGTCCTCCCCCACCAGAATGGAGTTGGGCTCATCGTAAAATCAAAGATATATTAGGCGAATTCCTCTACAAACGGACCGGTAGACGCCCTATGATTTTACCAGTGGTAATGGAGATCTAGTCCATTGGTAAAAGGGGGCTTTTGAGTGTCATCCAGTACCAAAAGACAGCCGGTAAAGGCTAAGTCCGGTAGTCAGCGGTCTACAAGCAAGACTACGGTTAGAACTCTGAAATCTAGCAGGTCTTCTTCGCAACCTAAAAATCGGTTGTCTCAGACGCCGACTAGTGGACGATACCCTGTGAGCACGCAGGTACGACTCTTTGGCATCATGTCGCTTATTCTAATAAGCCTTGCTGCGATCTATTACACTTCTGTTGAAGGCTCATTATCTAGGGCTGTAAGCGAGCTATTCTCGCACCTGGGTATAGTATCGATCCTGGTGCTAATTGTTTTCGTAGGTGTGCCTGTTCTGGCTCTATTTGCTCCACGCCTCTTACTGGAATACGTTGATGTGAAGAGATTGTCTGCCGTCTTAGTTCTAGCTGTGTCTGGGCTAACCTTGTTGGGGTTTTTGCAATTAGGAGGGGTGTGGGGTAATAGCCTGGCAGATGTTCTCTGGCAGGCCATGGGGGTAGGGGCAGCGGCGTTAGTTCTTGTAGGACTCCTAATAGGTTTACTGCTCATGGGCGTTCCCCTCAGGAATATCCGAGATGGATTCTTCCTCTGTCTTAAGCTAGCTGTGAGAGGCTCTGTGTTGTTAGCTAGGCTTATTTCTAAGCTTGCAAAGCTTCTCATATCCTGCTTCCGTGCCGTATTAGGTCGCTTTGCTCAATTTATGAAGTCCAGGAGGAAACCTGTAGTAGTCGTCAATCATGTCAAGCCCACTACCACCAAGAAAGTCCCGAGGGATATAAGGGAGATACCCAAACTAGTCCTCCCTCAGAAGGAAGATCCTGTTGTCTCACAGAATAGTAGTAGTGGTCCGCTACCTCCTATAGAGCTGCTTGAGCCTTCTGAACAGGTTGAGATTAGTGAAATAGATGCCATGCAAAAAGCAAAGATCATAGAGGATACGCTAAGTACGTTTGGTGTAGAGGCTTATGTCAGGGAGATCAATCCAGGACCTACGGTCACTCAGTTTGCCTTAGAGCCTGGCCGAGGCACCAAAGTTAGTAAGATTACATCCCTTCAGAATGATCTTGCCCTGGCTCTAGCGGCTTCGTCTATAAGGATAGAAGCCCCAGTACCAGGCAAGCCGAGGGTGGGTATAGAGATTCCAAATAGTCAGTCTATAACGGTCAAGCTAAGGGATGTAATGGATACCTCGGAGTTCCAGAACTCTAAAGCAAAGCTCAAGCTCGCTCTTGGTAGGGGTGTAACTGGTAGACCAGTAGTGGGCGACCTTGCTAAGATGCCCCACCTGTTGATAGCGGGTGCTACAGGAGCTGGCAAGAGTGTATGCCTGAACAGCATCATAACCGGACTGCTGTTTCAACACACGCCAGATACTCTGAGGTTCCTGATGGTAGATCCCAAGATGGTAGAACTGAAGACCTATGACGGTATCCCACACTTACTCTGGCCTGTAGTTACCGATACTAGCAAGGTTGTGGGCGTGCTAAAGTATGCCGTCGCTGAGATGGAAAGGCGCTACAAGCTCCTGTCTGAGCTGGGTATTCGTAATATAGATGCCTATAATAAGCGGGCTGAAAGCGATAATCAGCCTAAGCTGCCACAAATTGTGATTATAATCGACGAGTTGGCAGACCTAATGATGGTGGCTCCAGATGAGGTTGAGGCGCTTATATGTAGACTAGCTCAAATGGCTAGGGCGGTGGGTATACACCTAGTTATAGCTACACAGAGACCTTCCGTTGATGTACTTACTGGTCTTATAAAAGCTAATTTCCCTTCACGTATCGCTTTTGCAGTTAGCTCTCAGATAGATTCTAGGGTCATACTTGATATGCCGGGAGCTGAGAGGCTGCTCGGACGTGGTGATATGCTCTTCCTCGGTCCGGATTCATCCAAGCCTATTCGTGTTCAGGGTACGCACGTATCTGATGTAGAGATAGAGTCAGTCGTTAAGCACTGGATACAGGTGCAGCCGGCACAGTATGATCCTGAGGTAGGGAGGATCATTGACGCAGAGACTCAGAAGACTACAGATGCTGCTGAAGACCCTCTGTATCAGGAGGCCGTTGAGATCGCAAACTCCACCACCAAGGTCTCTACAAGCCTATTGCAGCGGAGATTGAGAATAGGCTACAACCGAGCCTCAAGGCTTATGGATGCTCTAAGGGATAACGGTGTCATAGATGCAACATCTGAAGGTTGAAATGTAACTTGACATAGATATATCCTGTTATGAGGAATATAGCTTTGTTATGAGCAAAGATAGAGAGCTAAAAGACAATGGCCAAATAGCAGATCAAGCTGCTTTACAGCTCTCTCAGAGAGTCCAGAGGTTTCTCGAGGAACTCCGAGAGATGCGGCAAAGGGTCAAGTCCCTGCTGGATGCCAAGCAGCTGGATTTGGACCAGTTGCGTATATTTCTGGATGATCTGCAGTATGCCAGTGAGGATCTAACTGGTAGAGATGGTGAGAGGTGGAAAACAAGGTTAGAGTCCTTAAGCCGGACGGAAATATCTATCAGGGATGAGATCACAAAGCTAAAGCAGGTCCTGGAGAGGATAGATGGATTCATTCAGGTAATCTCACTCGCAGATACTATAGAAGACAACACGGACTCTGGCTTTAAGGATGCCTTTACATTAATGCGTGTTTTGCAAGGACAAGAGATGGAGCGTTCCCGGCTTGCAAGGGAAGTTCATGATGGCCCTGCCCAGGTAATGGCCAATGCCATAATGGCCATAGAGTATTGCGAGCGTTTACTTGAACGCAGGCCTCAGAGCCTTCCGAGCGAATTACATCGCATAAAACTATCCTTGCGCCAAGGCCTGGAAGAAGTCAGGAGATTTATATACGATCTGCGCCCAAGTGATCTGACTAGAGAGGGTATAATCGCTACTTTACGTAAGTACGCAGAGGGTTATCAACAACAGGGCATCGAGGTATCTATAGATATAGATGAGGCGATTGATAAACTGACCAACGATGAGCAGAAATTCGCTCTGTTTAGGATCATACAGGAGGCTATGCAGAACTCCCGCAAGCATGCTTCTGCCAGCGAGGTCAGGATTCAAGGACGTATAGTGCGTGACGAGAGCGTAGAGCTTCTAATAGCAGATAACGGAAGAGGGTTTGATCCCGAAGATAGAAGTGAACGGGGTGAACACTACGGTCTTAGAAACATGAAAGAAAGGGCCGAGGCCTTGCAAGGGACTCTTGATATAAAGTCTTCCATAGATGATGGTACCGTAATTCGTGTTGTTTTCCCCATATCTAAGGTTTTGGCTGCTCGGTATTGAGTCTTCAGGGGCGTGGATTATGGGCATCAAAATACTACTGGTAGATGACCATCCTTTATTTAGACAAGGAGTGTCGCATGCGCTCTCTAACTTCCCAGACCTGGAGGTAGTTGGAGAGGCATCTGACGGACAGGCTGCAATAAGATTAGTGGATAAGCTTTCCCCTGATGTGGTAGTGGTTGACATAAACCTGGAAGGTCTTAATGGCCTTGAGGCGACTAGGGTTATAAGAAGAAGATATCCCAATGTGGGAGTGGTTATTCTTACTATGCATGAAGATGATGAACAGCTATTCAATGCCATCAAGGCTGGAGCTGCTGCGTACGTGACTAAAGACACATCTCCCGATAGGTTGGTAGATATTATTCGTCGAGTCGGTAAGGGAGAATACATAATTAACGAAAACCTGATAACCAAGCCTTTTGTTGCCTCCCGAGTTCTGAAGCAGTTCCGAGACCTGGCAGCACTTGAAGACGAAGAGAATTTATTCACTCCGCTAACTAGCAGAGAAGTCGAGATCCTAGACTGCATCGCTAGAGGAATGAGCAACAAGGAAATTGCTCGCCAGATGTCCATATCAGATCAGACTGTAAAGAATCACATAACGTCCATCTTGCGCAAGCTGGCCGTAAATGATCGCACACAGGCCGTTATTTACGCCCTAAAAAGGGGATGGATAAAGATAAACGACGAGACTTAGTACTAACTACCCTTTCCTGCCAAATTCTCTCTCAAGTTGAGATGTCGTAAGTTCCAATATAGTTGGCCTCCCGTGTGCACATGCAGAGGGAAAGTTAGTTTGCTCTAGCTGTTCTATGAGAGATCGCATTTCCTGCATCGATAGCTGTTGCCCCGCTTTTATAGCGCTTCTACATGCTAGCGATACTGCTACAGCGTTTCTCCTGAGCTCGATGTTGGAGAAGTTGTTGATATCTTGACACAGGTCTTCGATAAAAGCCATGACCTCTTCCTTAGGAAGTATTGCAGGGATAGATCTAACGATTATCTCTTTGACGCCAAAAGATTCGGCCTCAAAGCCTAATCTGTTCAGTTCGTCGACCAGGTTCTTCATAAACGTTGCTTGATGATCTCCCAGCGTAATTATGAGGGGGTCAAGAAGCATCTGGGAGGCTACTTTGTCTGTTTCAAGCTCCTTCTGTATTCTCTCCAAAAGGATCCTTTCGTGAGCTGCATGCTGGTCTATAAGGTACATGCCGTTTGGCCCTTCCGCGATTATGTAAGTGAGAGCTATCTGGCCAAGCACGCGTAGAGGCGGCAACTTGGGCAGTGTTCTCTCTTCCTCTAAACTGCTAGTTGCTTCCGTCGAAGTTGATTCGATATGTTGGTGTGTTTGGGTAGATGTAGTTGGATGCCAGGCGTGCTTCTCTGATATAGAGGCAGAGTTGAAGCTAAATGCAAGTGGCCTCAGTTTGCCTTGAGATTGATCATCTTGAGGGAGTTCTGCATCTCGCGAAGAAAATGCTTCCTGTAGAGCGGTCCTTATGGTTCTTCCAACTACACTCGCTACTCTTCTATCGTCCGCAAACCTAACTTCGGCCTTAGTGGGGTGTACGTTGACGTCCACAAACTCAGGGGGAATTAGCAAGTTGATTATTACTATAGGAAATCTTCCTACCATAAGGAGAGATGAATAACTTTCTTGTATAGCAAACATTAACTGCTTAGCTGAAACCGGACGGCCATTGACAAACACATGTATATCTGATCTATTACTACGGTTTATAGATGGTAGACTTACATAGCCCTTGATCTCTATCTCGTCTTCTTCATATGCTACTGGAATCATATGGTCTCTAATCTGCAGACCAAAAACTGATCCTATGCAATCTAGGATGTTACCTTTACCAAAAGTTTCAAGTTGTTTTTTGCCGTCTATCTGTAGTTCAAACGCTATATTAGGATGACCTAGGGCGTATTGCTTGACTGTGGACGTAATTCTGGATGCTTCCGATGTAGGTCCTCCAATGAACTTCAGTCTTGCTGGAACGTTGTAGAAGAGGTTTCGGACTTCAACTTGAGTACCTTGTGGCATTCCTACCGTTCTGATTCTTGTATTTCCGGGAGAGAGACATTCAAGCTCTGCCCCAGGAGAATCCCCGTGTTTACTGCGTATCCGTAGCCTACTGACGGAGGCTATGGCGTATAGTGCTTCTCCCCGGAAACCTAGAGTATTTATCTTGTACAAGTCTTCTGGTGAAGATATCTTGCTAGTTGCGTGCTTCTGTACACATAACTCGAGATCTTCCCTGGGTATACCAGTGCCATTGTCAACTACCCTTATTAGATCCAGTCCTCCATTTTCTATGTAGATCTGAATCTTGGTAGCTGAGGCATCTATAGAATTATCTATAAGCTCCTTGACAACAGATGCGGGGCGCTCTACAACTTCCCCTGCGGCTAGCTGCCTTATTGTCTCCTGGTCAAGAGGCTTTATGTTGCGGACCATTCTTAGCAACCTGAGCTTGATATAATTCATTTATGCAGGAAAGAGTTTACAAAACGCAAGCTATAGTTCTTCGGCGCTTTGACTTTGGGGAGACTGGCAGGCAACTAATAGCCTTTACTCCCGATTTTGGTAAGATCTCTCTTATAGCTAAGGGTACTAAGAAACCGACGAGTAAGCTCGCAGGACAGTCTGGAACCCTTAACTCTGACTCAGCTTGTAGTGGCCTCTGGACGTAATATAGATACAGTAACGCAAGCACAAACGATCAAGTCTTTTCGCTAATGTCAGGTCAGATTCCAGAGTCATACCTTTTGGACTAATAGTGGCCGAGCTCCTGGATCGCATGATTGCCGAAGGGGAGCCTAACCGAGAAATATGGGCCCTTGCCGTTGATACACTCGAGAGGCTAAACAACACAAACGATCCTTGGAAGCCAGTCACCTATTTTCAAGTAAGATTGTTGATACTAGCTGGATACCAACCAGAGCTGAAGGTATGCAGTCGTTGTGGGCAAGATGTTGACCCTGAGTCGGTTTATTTCAGTCTGTCAGCAGGTGGGATGGTTTGCCGTGAATGTAGCAAAGGGGACCCGACTGCTGTTGTAGTTAGCCCAAACGTTATCAAGGCTCTGAGGCTAGCCTCTCTCCCTTCATATGAAGTGTTCGAGAAAGTGCGTATACCTCAAGATCTAAGGCTGGATGTTGAAGCGATAATAAGAAGAATTTATGCCCATATCTTGGAAAGTGATATTAGATCTATAGCTATGCTTAGAACATTTTATGGAACTGATGAAATCTAGCTACTAAAGTTCTTCAGGAATAGGTAGTCCCTCATAAATCTTGCTAGGTTTTTGTTCTTCTCCAAGCTCATCAGGAATAGCTATATCTTCTCTGCGCTCAGAGGACTGGATATCGCTGCCTATCTCATCTGGGACTGCTTGATCCTGTTTATCCTCTTGAAGCTTGCTAAGCACAGTCATTAAAACCTCCTCGGGACTGAGATTCGTTGTATCCACTGTAATATCGGCTGACTTGCGGGCTTTATCTAACCTCTGCAACTGGGCTGCGTAGTTATAGGGGCTCATCAAGGCATGTCCCCTTCTTCTTACGGCCTCATATGTGGCATGTAAATATATCACGATAGGTAGTCCTTTGTTTAGAAACAGATCTGGGATGCATGAGTGCTCTTGAGCCACCACCCTGGCTTTGATACCAAACTTGCTAAGGTTCTTGGCCAACGTAGTCTTGCCTGAAGCACATACCCCTACTATGACTATATCCTTGCGGGCTCCCATCATGCTATCCCTCCGAGGCTAGCATATCCTCTCTGATAGGCATAACTATGGACATAGTACGCCTTTCTTCATCTTTTTCTCTCTTAGATACAGAAAGTATAGCTATAGACATATCATCTGATGGACGACCACTATCTAACTCCACTGCTTTAGTCAGTATGCANTCTGCCAGATCNGCAGGTGTTTTGCCGACCGATAGGCAGCAGGATATAAGCTCCTGGAGATCCAGGTTTCTACTAGCTCTACGTCCAGCATTTAGAATGCCGTCTGTCATTGCTATGATCATAATCTCGGGGCGAAGTGGTATTGTTAGGTAGCAAGGGCGTGTTTCTGGATAGATCCCAAGAGAATTTGAGGACCCAGAGAGCTCCTTAATGATTGGGTTACCGTTGCTCTCTACCAGGTAGACAGGCACGCTGGAATTAGTTGTGATCCTGCACACTTTATCTTTGGTGTCTGCAGATATCGTTATGAGCGCACAACTTACTCGCCCACCTCTATAATGGTAAAGATGGTCGTGCAGAGCTTCGTGCACCGCCGTATCTCGAACCCCTTCCTTCAGTAAGCCCACAGCCTTAGATGTAACCAGATTGCTTAAGGTCTTAGCAGCGTATCCAGAACCCTGGGCATCGGCTATAACTATGCTGAGTCCTCCAGACGGTCGTTCCACCACCTCGACAGTATCGCCACTATCGCGCGATGCATATCTGTTGAGTTTGCTTATTGCTACATCTAGCTGCCACAAATTGAACACTCCTACTAAATGGGTGCTAACATAGTATCGGGTTTTATAAAGTAAAAGACAATGTTAGCTTTCTAGGCTTGAATTGGAGGTTGAGGTTTCACATATGGAGTATGAGGCCGTAATAGGGCTTGAAGTGCACGCTCAACTATTGACCAAGACTAAGATGTTTTGTCGCGATCTAGCTGACTATTCTGGGGCAGCTCCGAACAGCCATATATGTCCAGTATGCGCAGGTTTTCCAGGTGTGCTCCCAGTGATTAACGAGGCTGCAGTTGAGCTTGCGCTAAGGGTGGGTTTGGCTCTTAACTGTAATATAGCTCCTATCAGCAGATTTGACAGAAAGCATTATCCATATCCCGACCTTCCTAAGGGATACCAAATAAGCCAGTACAATCTACCCTTGGCGACTGATGGCTACGTAGAGCTGGAGTCCGGCAAGAGGGTTGGAATTATCAGAGTCCACATGGAGGAGGATACAGGTAGGCTTCTCCATAGACGTTCACCTGAGGGTGAAGTTTACACCTTAGTCGATTTAAACAGGGCTGGAGTACCTCTCCTAGAGATAGTTACCAAGCCTGATCTCCGATCAGGTACGGAGGCTAGAGAGTTTGTATCTAAACTACGACAAATCCTGCGCTATATCGATGCTAACTCGGGCAACATGGAAGAAGGAGCGCTCAGGGTAGATGCCAACGTCTCTGTCAGGCCGAAAGGTGAGACTTATCTTGGGCCCAAAGTAGAGATCAAGAACATGAACAGCTTTAGGGCTGTTGAGAGAGCCTTAGATTATGAGATAAGCAGGCAGATAGAAGTTGTATCTAAAGGCGGTGTTGTTGAGAGGGAAACTAGAGGATGGGATGAAGCGGAAGGAGTAACGCTACCTCAACGCACTAAAGAGATGGAACATGATTATAGATACTTCCCAGAACCTGATCTACCTCCCCTAACGATCTCCAAGGAGAGAATATCTCGTACCAGGGAACTTATGCCTGAGCTTCCTGACGAGCGTAGGCGCAGATTTGTAAGTCAATATGAGATAGCAGAATCTGATGCTAGGGTTCTTACATCTTCTAAGGAAGTAGCTAACTACTTCGAGGCAGTTGTGGAGAAAGTGCCTTCATCGGTTGGTGCCAAGGGTGTAGCCAACTGGATAGTAAATACTTTGTTTGGGATATTGCAAAAGGATGGCAAGGATATAACCGAAACGAATGTTACTCCAGATTACCTGGCTGAGCTTCTTGTTCTTCTACAAGAAGGCAAAATAAATACCACTACTGCTAGATCCATACTAGAAGAAGTGCATGCTAGCGGGAAGTCTCCGCTAGCAATAGTGGAAGAGCGGGGACTGTCAGTGATAGCGGACAGCGATCAGATAACCTCGATTGTGATTAAGGTTATTGATAACAATCCTCAAGCTGTTGCAGACTATCTCAAGGGGAAGAAGCAGGCCATAGGGTTCCTGCTCGGGCAAGTCATGAAAGAGACGAAGGGTAGAGCTAGTCCCGATGTTGTCAGGGAGGTTCTAACTAAGGAGCTTGCACAGCGATCGGCTTAGGTATTTTCTCTATTAGATTTAAGTGGTAACATTCCCCCGGCTGGCACATAGAATGCAACGCTATAGTGTGCTAGCCGGGGATTATTTTGGGTAAAGGGAGAGTGTGCATGATTACAGAACTCGAGAAGCCTAATCCTTATGAGATCGCTTGTCGGCAGTTTGATATAGCAGCCGACAAGTTGGGACTAGAAGAGGACCTTAGAAGAGTCCTGAGATCAACCAAGAGGGAGCTCACCGTTCATTTCCCAGTAAAGATGGACAATGGTGAGGTAAAGGTATTTACGGGTTATAGAGTGCACCATAATGTAGCAAGAGGGCCCGCGAAGGGTGGCATACGTTATCACCCTGACGTAACCCTCGACGAAGTCAGGGCTTTGGCCATGTGGATGACTTGGAAATGCGCAGTGGTCCGATTGCCATACGGCGGGGCAAAGGGGGGTGTGATCTGCGATCCAAAACAAATGTCTCAGAAGGAGTTGGAAGGACTAACAAGACGTTTTACTACAGAGATAAGTATACTTATAGGTCCAGACAGCGATATACCGGCTCCTGATGTGAATACTAACTCCCAAACTATGGCCTGGATCATGGATACTTACAGCATGCATCACGGCTACAGTATCCCAAGTGTGGTTACAGGGAAGCCGGTCAATATAGGTGGATCAGAGGGAAGGTCAGAGGCTACCGGTAGAGGTGTGGTGTACGTCCTTGAGGCTGCAGCTAAGGAGTTGCACATGGATCTATCTAAAGCCAAGGTAGCGGTCCAGGGGTTTGGTAATGCTGGATCTGTGGCCTCAAGTATACTCCATAATCATGGTGCTCGTGTAGTTGCTGTAAGCGACTCTAGAGGGGGTATATATAACCCGTCTGGTCTAAACCCAAATGAGGTGCTTGAGCATAAGATGGCCACAGGCTCAGTAGTTGGATTTAGAGATGCGGAGACTATAACCAACGATGAGTTGTTGACTTTGCCATGTGATGTGCTCATTCCGGCTGCTCTGGAGAACCAGATCACCGAGCGCAATGCTGACCAGATAAGAGCCAGGGTTATCGTAGAGGCTGCTAACGGTCCAACAACTCCCGATGCTGATGAAATTCTGTTTGATAAAGGTGTGCTAGTGATCCCCGATATCCTCGCTAATGCAGGAGGGGTCACTGTGAGCTACTTTGAATGGGTCCAGGATAAGCAGGCATTCTTCTGGTCGGAGCGTGAGATCAACCAGAGACTCAAAGCTATACTGACTTCGAGCTTCTCTGAGGTTTATCAGCTTTCCAAGAACCAGAAGACTTCCATGCGAACAGCAGCCTATATGATTGCCGTAGATCGTGTTGCCAAGGCCACTAAACTTAGAGGTATATATCCCTAATAACTTATTGGCTTAGAGCTGCCCTCAGCTCATCTTCGCTTTCTCTGCGTGCCAGGGCTATCACATCATCGCCTGGTGCAAGCTGTGTGTCAGGCGTTGGAATTATAAGCTCTCCATTCCTAATCACCGCACTTAGAGCGACATCTGGGGGCAGCTCCACTTCTCTTAGAGGTTTGTTGATGTAGGGGCTTCTGGGAGAAACCTTTGCTTCTATAATGGCTAGCTCAGCATGTCTCAGGGTCAACAGGTGAGCTATCTCTCTATCAGGCAGGTTTTGCTCTATGTAACTCAGGATGATGTTAGTAACAGATATGGTCGTGTCGATACCAAGCCTCTTGAATATCTCTTCATTCTTTGGGTTGTTGACGCGCGCTATGGTGTGCTTTGCTCCGAACTTCTTCTTAGCTACTTGGCAGATCACTAAGTTGTCCTCATCTTCGCCGGTAGCGGCGATTACCACATCAGCTCTTGCAGCTCCTGCTCTCCTGAGTGTCTCTGCCTCTGCCCCGTCTCCCTGCAGGACAACTGCCCCGAATCGCTCGGTAAAAGTGGCAACTTTGGAAGGATTCTTCTCTATCAAGAGCACTTCGTAGCCTTCGTTGACTAGTGTCTTGGTAAGGTAGTAGCCAACCTTACCACCTCCGACTACTATAATGTACATGTCCTACCCCCTATGAAGCTTGGTTCTCCTTAATTATGCGATCATGAATAATACCCACGATAATTGTGGTTGATGGTATCGTATCTATCCCTAGCTCTCTGTACATATCCGCTCTGATAGGATCGTAGATCCTGGTGATAACATGAGGTACCTTGAAGATCTCCTTAGCGATCTGAGATGCCATTATGTTCCTATTGTCCCCGTTGGTAGCTGCGACGAATGCATCTGCCTCTTCTATACCAGCGCTCCTGAGAACATCTTCATCTATGCCTGTACCCTTAATTGTTTTACCAGTAAAGTTCTCTCCTAACCTTGAGAACTGGCTCTCGTTGAGGTCTATGACAGTGACTTCGTGACCTTCCTCATCTAGCTTTCTAGCCAGGGTACTACCGACTCTTCCGCAACCTACTATTATTACTTTCATCTTATAGAAAGTTCCTCCTAACGACCGTAACTAAGCCTTTGGATAAGCCACTCGCTTGATCCTATAGCTCTCATCATCTGTTGGGTCTTTTCTATGTCATATTGCACACGATGAAACTCTATAAGCTCTCGGTCCACATCCAGGATAGCGTAGGCTGCCCTTGGATCACCATCTCGAGGTTGTCCAACACTCCCTGGATTTATGAGCATGCGGTTGCTACCTATCCTGAGAGCGTAGTCGTCTTCAGGTCTGCCTGCTATTGGCTCTCCTTCCTTCCTGTGAGCAAAAACCATTTGGATGTGGCTATGTCCAACAAAAATGATCTGCTGTTTCGTGAAGTTAAATGCTTCTTGTGCCTGTTCTGGAGTTAGTATGTACTCCCAAATAGGGTCGGATGGAGATCCATGTACCAAGTAGACGTGCTCGTGTTCTAGATGTTCTGGCATCTCTTTAAGGTATTTCATATTGTCGTCTCTGAGCTGCCGTATTGTCCATTGTATAGAGCGTCGAGCATCGCTATTGAATTCTCGCATAGAGATCACGCCAGCCGCAGCCGCATCATGGTTACCCATTACTACCACGTGATCCAGTTCTCTTAGTAAGTCTATGCATTCATTAGGTTGGGGCCCATAGCCAACAACGTCTCCCAAACACCAGTACTGGTCGACATCTCCCATATCCTCAAGCACTGCTTGCAGTGCTACTAGGTTAGCATGTATATCTGATATGATTCCAAACCTCAATACTTTAGGGCTCCTATAGTAAATACGTGGTTCTGGGCAGTATATATAAGAGAGTAAGTGTTTGCAAATTGAATGGCAAGAACATTGCTACTCACAATCATAAATTCTATTACAAAGAGGGTAAGAAAGTGAGCTTTATAGATAGTATGATTGGTAACTTTCTAAAGGGGATGGATGAAGAGCAAAGACGTAGGCTAATACAGAGTGTACAGGAACAAGTACTTGCAAACACTACACCTCAAGAGCGGGAGGCTATACTGAGAGAATTTGCTGAGAATCTGATATCTAGTATTCCTGAAGATGGAAGGGCTAGGCTGCTCGAACATATCATGAATGCTCTCAAAAAGTAGAGCGAAGGAGTAGAAGATGATTTTCAGAAGGAATACCAGCAGAAATAAAGAGATAACAATACGGAGACCTAAGGTCTCCACTCGTACAGTTGCGATAGACCTCCCAGATGAGATAGCGTCTGCAATGAGCCCGGAAAGTCTGGCAAAACTAAGGGAAGAAATTAGGCGTTATGCTCTAGAGCTCTCTGAAAGTGCTAAGGAATCTGCGGATAGATTTAACCGTGAAACACTGCCGGCCCTGACACAAAGAGCGGAACAAGTTGCTGAAGCTCTAAGAACCACTGGGAGAACATCGCTTCAGAAGGGCGCTGCTCTTGCTCAAACTGCATCTGAAGAGATCATACCCTCTGTAAAGAAAGGTGTTGAGAAGAATATTCCCGCGGTAACGGCTTCCATCAAGCAGAAAGCCTCACAAAGCGCCCAATCCACCGAGGAGATTGCAGAAGAGATTGCTTCCAGAGTGAAACCTTATACTTCACAGGCCAAATATGGAGCTGCGCGTGCTGTAGAAAGCACAAAGAGCTTCACTAAAGATTCAATAAGGCTTATATTCTGGCTTACGGTCGCTGCCTGGTTACTGCTGATGATATTTGTCCCAGATAAAGACAAGAGGAAGGAGCTCTACAATCGAATACTAAGGTTTCTCTAGCCCCTTCCTCTTGTCGTTAACTATTTATGCTGCCCTTCATTGAGCCCTTGCCGCTGCCTTGGCGGTAGGAGCCCCATGGCACTTCTTGTACTTTTTGCCGCTACCGCAGGGGCAAGGGTCATTTCTGCCTACCTTCTTGGACTTACTCCTTCTCATTACGGGCTCTGCGTCCTCTTCACGATTTGTACTCATGGAGCGTACTACGGGTTGAGGCTTCTGAACGATATTCACCTTGTATATTGAGTTGGCAACTTCATGCTCAACCGTCTGTATGAAGTTCTGGAACAAACTATAGGCTTCGGTCTTGTACTCAACGAGAGGGTCTCTCTGTCCGAATGCTCTAAGCCCGATCCCCTGGCGTAGCTCCTCCATGCTGGTAAGGTAGTCAACCCAGATCATATCTATAGCTCTCAGGAGGACCATGCGCTCTAGGAATCGCATGTTGTCCTCTCCTACTTCCTGCTCTCGTTTCTGATAAGCTTCATCAGCTAGTTCGCACAGGAAGTCCTCAATCTGCTGTGGAGTAAGTCCCTGGATGGATTCTGGGACTACATCTTCTGGCAACGGGAATATGGAAGCAACTGCCCTAAGCAGTCCTTGTAAGTTCCATTCATCGGGTTCCTGATCGGAGGTATAGTCCTCTACCAAGCGCTTGATCTCGTTATGGATTATCTCCATGACGCGTTCTCTGGTGTTATCACCTGCCAGTATCCTATCGCGCATGGAGTAGACGGTTTCGCGCTGCTTATTCATGACGTCGTCATACTGGACGACATGTTTACGTATGTCGAAGTTATAGCCTTCGGCCTTGGCTTGAGCAGCCTCGATCTGCTTGGTAACCAGGCTGTTCTCTATCGGCATGCTTTCGTCCACGCCAAGGCGATCCATGATCCCTGCCACTCGGTTGAGTCCGAAGCGCCTCATTATCTCATCTTCCAGGGAGACATAGAAGCGTGAACTTCCAGGATCACCCTGACGCCCGGATCGCCCTCTAAGCTGATTATCTATTCTGCGAGCTTCATGCCTTTCTGTACCGATTATATGAAGGCCACCCTTAGCAACAACCTCATCATGAGCCTGCTGCCAAAGTGTACGAGCCTCATTCATAATCTCTTCAGGTATGTCGTCTTTGGTATTAGGATCAAGCCCGTGCTTGGCAAGCACCTCCTTAAGGTATAGGTCGAGTGTGCCGCCTAGTATAATATCTGTACCTCTACCAGCCATATTAGTAGCGATAGTAACTGCGCCTGGTCGGCCAGCTTGAGCTACTATGGCTGCTTCTTTCTCGTGGTACTTAGCATTTAGTACCTGATGAGGAATGCCCTCACGCTTGAGCAGCTGACTTAGATACTCGCTTTTCTCGATAGAGGTTGTACCGACTAGGACGGGACGACCTATAGAGTACAACTCCTTTATTTCTTTGACTACGGCTTCAAACTTAGCCCTTTCTGTCTTGTAGATCCTGTCCGGATGGTCAACCCTTATCATGGGTTTATTGGTAGGGATCTGTACTACTTCCATGTTGTATATCTTGCCGAACTCCTCGGCCTCAGTAGCTGCAGTACCTGTCATGCCGGCAAGCTTCCTGTACATACGGAAGTAGTTCTGGATTGTAATGGTTGCGAGAGTTTGACTCTCCCTCTCTACTCTGAGTCCCTCTTTGGCTTCTATTGCCTGGTGGAGTCCTTCGGAATAACGACGACCGTACATAAGGCGGCCAGTAAATTCGTCTACTATGATTACCTGGCCATCGATGACGGTGTAGTCTCTCTCTTTAAGGTAGAGCGCCTTAGCTTTTAATGCGTTATCGAGATAGTGGGTTGCCTCAAAGTATCTTGGATCATACAGGGATTCATCTTCAGGAATGTTAAGTATGCGCTCGACTCTTGCGATACCCTCATCTGTAAGGGTTACAGTGCGGTGTTTGAGATCGACAGTATAGTCCCTTCCTTCCTGAAGCTGGTTGGCTATACGAGCAAATCTATAGTAGACCTCTGTATTCTGCTCCGCCTGACCGCTAATTATTAGAGGTGTTCTAGCTTCATCGATCAGGATGCTGTCCACCTCATCCACTATTGCATAGTTAAGCTCTCTCTGTACTTTTTGAGAGAGATCCAGCACCATGTTGTCTCGAAGATAATCGAAACCAAATTCGTTATTCGTTCCATATGTGACATCGGCTTCGTAGGCTTCTCTGCGGGGCACAGGCCGAAGCATCTCTAGATCGCCAGAGTAATCGGGGTCAAAGACGTAGGCAGCCTCATGTTGTAAGCAACCTACAGTTAGCCCCAAGTAGTGATACACCTTGCCCATCCACTGAGCATCTCTGCGAGCAAGGTAGTCGTTGACTGTTACTACGTGCACCCCGCGGCCTTCAAGTGCATTGAGATAAGCGGCAAGAGGGGCAACGAAGGTCTTACCCTCTCCAGTCTTCATCTCGGCTACATTGCCTTGATGAAGTACGATACCACCCATTAGCTGGACATCAAAATGCCTTACCCCCAAAGTTCTGCGAGTTGCCTCCCTAACCAAGGCAAAGGCTTCAGGCAGGATGGTATCCATGGATTCCCCTCGAGCTATTCTTTCTTTGAACTCGAGGGTTTTAGCAACCATCTCATCCCGAGATAGTTGCTGTACTTGTGGCTCTAGGCTGTTTATCTTTTCTACAATTGGTCTGAATCTCTTTGCAGCTCTCTCAGCAGAGGAGCCAGTAAGCTTGCTTAGTAACCCCAGCAATTTCTACCTCTTTGCAAGTGTTGTAACTAATATTCCTAACCAGTCTACCACTTATGACTACTAGGCTACAATCAAGTCGTAGCATACCACTTTATTTAGACGCTTTGTATTCAACCTAGGTTCTCTATACTAGGAAACAGTTATGATGCTCACTAGATTCCAAAATAAGTAATTGTGGTTGGTAAGAATATCATTGGGAAAAATATATACTCAGATACTATCGGCTTTTAGTTGGATGCATGGTTGGTTACCTTGAAGAAGTTATTAGTTACTTTGCTGCAGTGGAGTAAATAAGGTGAAAGAGATCAGAGAACCGAAAGATCTCCCTTCAGTCGAAGAACTTGTGAAGCATTTGGAGCCCTTGCAGTTTCCTAGACCACTATTGGTGGAAGCTGCAAGATCGAGTATCCAAGAGATGAGGAATCAAATACTCAAACGCCTCCATGCACCAGAAGCTTCATCAAATTCAGAAGGTGAGATCTCATTCCTCAGGTTGGTAGAAAGGGCTAAGCAATTTATTGATATCTGGACCAGGTCTTGGCCCGTAAAGGTAATAAATGCCACTGGTGTATTATTACACACCAATCTCGGACGTGCCCCTTTATCTAAGGCTGCGGTAGAAGCTATGGTGAATGCTGCAGGCTATTGCGATCTTGAGATGGATATAGAAAGTGGCGAACGTGGTCACAGGGATAAACACGTTGCAGACCTGCTAGTAAGGCTGACTGGAGCAGAGGCCGCCACAATAGTTAATAACAACGCAGGAGCACTGTTCCTCACTCTTTCTGCTCTAGCTGCTGGCAGAGAGGTTATAGTTTCCCGAAGTCAATCTGTGGAGATAGGAGGGCGCTTTAGAATTCCTGATGTGATGGCTCAAAGTGGTGCTTTTCTCAAGGAGGTTGGGACTACTAATAGAACTTATGCTTCGGATTATCAGAATGCTATATCAGAGTCCACCGCTGCTCTCCTGGTAGTGCACCGGAGTAACTTTAGATTGATTGGATTTGTGCATGATCCCTCTTTATCTGAAATTGTCGAGATAGGTAGATTGTACAACCTACCAGTGATACATGATCTCGGTAGTGGGGCTTTAGTCGATAGCTCAATGTTTGGGCTGGAACACGAACCTATGGTCCAAGAGAGTGTTTCTGCCGGAGTAGCCCTGACCCTTTTCAGTGGGGATAAACTCTTAGGAGGTCCACAGGCTGGCATGATTGTGGGGAGAGGGGAGTATGTGTCCAGGATCCGTAGTCATCCTCTTTTCAGGGCTTTGCGATGTGATAAAGTGACTCTTGCTGCCATGCACGCTACCTTGATGCACTACCTCCGGGGAGAAGAGCAGCAAGCTGTCCCTGTACTGTGGATGCTAGGTCGAAAACAGGTTGATCTTTACTCTACTGTGCAATCCTGGAAGAGTAGCCTCTTAGATTGCGGGGATGGCTTTGAGGTAAAGGAGTCTGTATCAAAGGTAGGTGGAGGTTCCATCCCAGAGATTCCGATAGCAAGCGTGGCTCTAGTCATAGATCCATCCAGATGGAACCTTTCAGCAGACGAACTTGCTTATAAACTGAGAACTGGTGACCCGGCTGTAGTCGGTGTCGTTGAAGATGATAAAATCTGGCTTGATGCTCGTACAGTAATGCCTGAAGAAGGACCACTCCTGGTACAGGCTGTAAGAAGAAGCCTGTTGCTTCGGGATTAGGTAAGCTCGTCTGGAGAGGGAGATAGTGAAGATATCTTTATTGATAGAAGGCCAGCAAGGCTTAAACTGGCACTACTGGAAAAAGCTCGTACCTGCAATAGACTCTTTGGGTTTTTATGGTCTATATAGATCTGACCACTACGTGGATACGGCTCCCCCTAACAGGGATTCTCTTGAAATGATCACTTCTATTACATGGGCATCGCTCCACACATCCAGGTCTATATTGGGACCGATGGTAGCTCCTGTTTCCTTTAGAGATCCTGTGATGTTGGCACGTCAAGCTCTTGCTTTACATGATTTGAGCCAAGGTAGATTTGTATTAGGTCTTGGCTCGGGTTGGCAGGAACGAGAACATGCAATGTTTGGTTATGAACTAGGTACTGTCAAGCAGCGTATGGACCGACTGGAAGAATCATTGCAGATAGTGCGATTGCTGCTTGACAATCCCAATGATAAAGTTAGCTACACTGGCCAGTACTACCACCTCGACGGTGCTCTATCACTACCTAGGGGCTATAAGGGAGGTAGACCGAAGCTTCTAGTAGGTGGATCAGGTCGAAGAAGGGTGCTTCCCCTGGTTGCGAAGTATGCTGATATATGGAACTCGCTGAGGGTATCTCCTGAGCAATTTCGTGATCTCTCTGCTTATCTCAATGAGTTGTGTATTAGTGCTGGACGTGATCCTGATGAGGTACATAGGTCATTATTTACCTCGGTGTTCCTTGCCCAGGGGAATGGACATTTAGACGAAGTGTTGCGTGAGGCGGCTAACTATTATAGAGTAAACACCAACAACCTCTCAGAGATCGCTGAATATCTTGGTAATCGCAACGCTATCTGGGGAACGCCAGACATGGTGATTGACCAGATGCAACTCTATCGGGATGCTGGTGTGCAGGAGCTAGTGCTTCGTTGGATAGCTTGGGATGATCTTGAGAGACTCGAAGCATTAGCTGATGTAGCCCACCAAATGGCTACTAAATAATAAGCTGGAGGAGAAGCTATGCAGGATAATGTACTCACTGATTGCCTTCGTGTTGGAGTTGTGGGTAGCGGATTTGTTGCTAGGTTTCATCTTAATGCGTTCGAGTTCGTGCGCAATGTACGCATCGCCGGCGTCTATAGCCCGAATCCTGCTCACAGGGAGGATTATGCGCAGCTAGCTAATCAGAAAGGTCTAGGTCCATGCAAAGCGTACGAGTCTTTAGAGTCTATGGTGCAGTCCGATGAGATAGATGCTATATGGCTGCTTTCTCCCAACTTCGCCCGACTGGATCATATGAGGACGATCCACAGATTGGTGAAAGATGGTAAAGCCTCCCTGATGGGAGTGGCCTGCGAAAAGCCTCTTGCCCGTACGCTGGCAGAGGGCAGAGAGATGTTGGCCATGGTTCAAGATGCAAACCTAAACCATGGTTACCTAGAAAATCAGCTCTTCTCCACTCCGGTACAGCGAGGAAGGGACATTATTTGGCGGCGGGCAGTTCCTAACACTGGTAGACCTTATCTGGCAAGAGCCGCGGAAGAGCATAGTGGTCCACATATGCCTTGGTTCTGGAGACCTGATCTTCAGGGGGGAGGAGTGCTGCTGGATATGATGTGTCATAGTGTTGAGGTTGCTAGGTTCTTGCTAACAGAACCTGAAAAACCTCGTAATTCTCTCAAATTGATGAGCGCGACTGGTACGGTAGCCAATCTGAAGTGGACTCGCCCAGAATACATTCAGAAGCTTATACAGAACATGGGCCCGGAGGTCGACTATTCAAAAAGGCCGGCTGAGGACTTTGCTAGGGGTATATTACACTTTCAAGATGAGTCTGGTAATGACCTTATAGTTGAGGCCACTACGTCCTGGGCTTACGTCGGTCCAGGTTTGCGGCTAACTTTGGAATTGCTAGGCCCAGAGTACTCGATGGAGATAAACAGCTTGAACACCTCCTTGAAAGTGTTCCTGTCCAGGGAGGTACGAGGCGAGGCTGGGGAAGATCTGGTAGAGAAACAGAATGCTGAACAAGGGCTCATGCCAGTAGTAGAAGACGAGGCTGCGGTCTACGGTTATACATTGGAAGATCGACATATGGTTGAATCTTTCAGGCGAGGCATAAGACCCCTGGAAACTTTTGAGGATGGTGTAGCTGTGCTGGAGATGCTTATGGGTCTTTACTTGTCCGCTGAGACTAAGAGCACGGTGGAATTTCCGGATGCGCGTTTGGAGAATTTCGTTCCCAGCGTAGCCAGAGTAGGCTAAAGTTATCTATAAGCCTGGATATTCTAATTTTGAGCCTGAATGGAATGAGCTGGGATACTGACAACAGCGTATCCCAGCTCATTATTATCTATTCGTATATTCCTTTATTCTTTCTATAAAGGGGATAAGGAAAAAATAAGATTTATATAGAATTTCTGCTGTTTCTGGACTGAATCCCAATTGCTAGAGGTGTTTTAGTGACTACTCTGAGTTGGAAGGATATACCGCATAGCAGTTTCGAATTCGAGCCTGAGTTACTCAATCTTAGGTGGTGCTTTCTATCTGGTCAAGCATTCAGATGGAAGGAAGACCCTAATGGTTGGTGGATAGGTATAGTTAGGGATTCCGTTCTGCGAATCCGTATGGATGGTTCTACTGTTACCTGGGCAGCGTATCCTAAACTCCCATGGAGCGATTTCTGGGAAAGCTATCTCAGGTTAGATTTCGACTTGGCTGCCCTGTATCGAGACTATGAAGGCTTCGACCAGTTCGTAGCTTACTCCTTCAGCAGATGGAGAGGGCTACGTGTCCTGTCACAAGACCCATTGGAAACCATTACTTGCTTCTTGTGCACGACGGCTAACTCTATTCCTAGAATAACGAGAGCTATTAGTTGTATGAGCACTCTTTATGGTCAACATATAGCAACTATAGATGGCATCGATTATTACACCCTTCCCAAGCCTGAGGCCCTAGTGGAGGAAATAGCTCCAGTGCTCGATAAAAGATGTGGCCTTGGGTTCAGAGCTAATAACCTGGTGAGAGCTATGCAGGACCTGAGATCCAAGCCTACGGATTGGCCCCAGTCTCTTATTGATATGCCATACCCTCAAGCAAGGGCAGAATTAATGACAATTAGGGGCATCGGTAGGAAGGTAGCTGATTGTGTAGCTCTGTTTGCTCTTCGAAAAGATGAGGCTGTGCCAGTTGATACCCATGTTTGGCAGATAGCTTTAGAGCTTTACCTAAGGGAAATAAAGACTAAGTCAATTACTACCAAGGTATATGAAACCATAGCTGAGCACTTTAGATCGCTCTTCGGGGACAGAGCTGGATGGGTGCAGCAATACCTTTTCTTTTCCCATCTAAACAGGCATAGATATGACTCTACGCTCTAGGAAGCTATTCATCGAGATGCTTGAATGAACGTGTTGTGGTCCACAGTATGGAACCATCTTCTGCCTGCTGTGAGCGTACAAGTAATATCTCGTTAGACTCCCACTGCTCATTCGGATCGTAACCCTCAAACTCCTTCATCAGGCACTCGAGTTGCTCTTCAGACATCCCTTCAGCTATCGTGATATGTGGTACCCAATTGTCCATCTGGTGGTCGGCAGCGTATGGCAAAACCTCGTTTACCCCATCAAGTGCCTCTACCACAGCCTTGTGTAGTTCAAGTAACTCTGGAGTTCTCTCTACATGAACGTATAGCACGTTCTTCCCAGTTCCCTTGAAAGTGCCAAGCCCTTTGGCGGTCACCTTGACTGGTAGCTTTTCACGTGCTACCCGTTCCAAGGGCTCAATTAGCGATCGGGCATCCTGACAGGTGAATGGCACCCTCAGGGTTATATGAGGAAATATCACCTTGTTAGCGTTGGGACAGTACCTCTGTCTTCTACCAGCTATCTCTTCTGCGAATTCCTCGGGAAGCCCAAGGACAACGCCATACAATGGTGGTGACTGAGGTGTTTCCTGTCGATACTCCTCAACAGATAGCATATATTCCTCGTTCAGGTCTCCAACAGTGCCTTCAAGTATACTCATTCCTGATAATATAACATAACTTTTATCGGAGGGTTATTCCATGAGGACTACAAATAGAGTGGTCCCTCATATTTGTGTTGTGCATTGTTGAGCTATAGGTTGTACAATGAATCATAATTACTAATAGTAAGCATTATCTGTAGTTGACTTATGGACTTTAGTGTGATATACACTTTTGCGTTATTGACTTGATCTTTACAGAAATATGGAGGACTGATGCCCCTTCTAGAAGTAGAGGATCTACGTACATATTTTTATACGCCTGATGGCGTGGTCAAAGCCGTCGACGGAGTTAGTCTGTATCTCAACGAGGGTGAAACTCTAGGGATAGTAGGTGAGAGCGGTAGCGGTAAAAGCGTTATGGCGCTTACGATTATGGGTCTTATTCCGCAACCGCCAGGAAAGATAGTTAGTGGTAAGGTTATTTTTGACGGCAGGGATCTTACTAAGCTTGATGAAAGCGAACTGCGAAAGATCCGTGGGAAAGAGATAGGGATGATATTTCAAGATCCCATGACGTCTCTAAACCCTGTACTTACTATAGGCAAACAGCTAACCGAGACTTTGGAAGAGCACCTTAATATGCCCACTGGCAAAGCCAGAGAGAGGGCTGTAGAGCTCCTAAGGCTTGTGGGCATTCCTAATCCCAAGGAAAGACTTGGTCAGTACCCGCACCAATTCTCTGGTGGCCAACGCCAAAGAATTATGATTGCTATGGCCTTGGCCTGTAATCCTAAGCTGCTTATAGCTGACGAGCCTACTACGGCCTTGGATGTTACCATACAGGCTCAGATACTAGAGCTTATAAAGAACCTACAGCAAGAATTTGGAATGGCGGTTATGATCATCACCCACGCGATGGGTGTTGTTGCGGGCATGGCAGATCGTGTCAACGTGATGTATGCTGGACACGTCTATGAGAGCGCCTATACCGATGATCTTTTTGAAAATCCCCGCAATCCTTATACATTAGGACTGCTAAGATCAATTCCAAGGCTCGATGAGGAACGTAAGACCAGGCTTGATCCTATTAGAGGCACTCCTCCTGACTTGATCAATCTCGGACCTGGCTGTCCGTTCCAGCCGAGATGTGACTTTGCAATAGATATCTGTTCTCAGAAGTTTCCTCCATATAGAGAGGTTGGGAGCGACCATTATACCCTATGCTGGGTTGATGTAAAGCGTGAAGGAGCATAGCATGGCGAATGAGAGGGTGAATCAATCGAATGGGTCTACTGGCAGCAATGCATCCAAGGATGTATTGCTGCAGGTGAGAAACCTTGTAATGCATTTCCCTATCACTAAAGGGGTTCTGTTCCAGAAAAAGGTAGGAGCAGTACAGGCAGTTGACAATATTAGCTTTGATATCTATCGAGGTGAGACATTAGGCCTGGTTGGAGAGTCTGGCTGTGGTAAGAGCACGGCTGGCAGGGCTATACTACAACTTTATAAGCCCACTTCAGGCCAAGTTATATTTGAAGGGAAGGACCTTACTAAGCTTCCCCCTGAGGAAATGCGGCGTATGCGGCGCCACCTACAGATTATATTCCAGGACCCATATGCCTCTCTTAATCCCAGAATGACGGTTGAAAATATCATTGGAGAACCTCTCTTAGTCCATGGCATTGTCAAAGATAAGAAGGAGCTGCGAGAGCAGGTGCAAGAATTGCTGCAGTTAGTAGGGCTCAATCCATACTTCGCTAATCGTTATCCTCATGAGTTCTCTGGCGGTCAACGCCAAAGAATAGGTATTGCTAGGGCCCTTGCACTTCGACCTAGTTTCATAGTTGCGGATGAGCCAGTATCCGCTCTGGATGTCTCTATTCAGGCACAGATTGTGAACCTCATGGAGGACTTGCAAGATAAATTCAAGTTGACATATCTGTTTATCGCTCACGATCTGAGCGTTGTGCGCCATATCTCTGATAGAGTTGCTGTCATGTATCTGGGTAAAATCGTTGAGATAGCGGACAGAGACAGCCTTTATAAAGATCCTCTCCATCCTTATACCAAGGCGCTATTGTCAGCAGTGCCCATACCAGATCCAAAAGTCGAGAAGAAAAGAGAGCGCATAATTCTTACAGGAGATGTTCCAAGCCCTATCAATCCACCCTCAGGATGTAGATTCCACACGCGATGTCCATTCGTTATGGATATATGTCGTGAGAAAGAGCCACCTCTTACAGATCAAGGTGGAGGACACTCTGTAGCTTGTTGGCTATACCCACTTAAGGAAGAGCCTCAACAAAAACAGCCCAATGCTGTTACCTCCCAATCTAGCTCCTAAAATCCTATCGTGTACAATAACTACAAGTTTGTGTCATGAGAGCGAAAAATGCCTTTCGAGATAGGTGATGTCAGAATATTGCTTATAAGACTGGCAATAATGGTTGTCGCGATCTCTATCCATGAATTCGCGCACGCTATTACTGCCGACGCTCTGGGAGACTCTACTGCTCGCAGGTATGGCAGAGTTACCCTTAACCCTGTCTCCCACTTTGATCCTCTGGGCTTTCTAATGCTGATATTTCTAGTCGTTTTTGGTTTTGGATTTGCCTGGGGCCGACCGGTTCCAGTCAACCCTTATGCCTTGAGGGGAGGCAGAAGAGGAATGGCGTTGGTAGCTTTCGCTGGTCCACTCTCCAATTTGGTCCAGGCTGCGGTGGCAGTAGCCATCTGGCGTGCTATGGGGACTCCGCATCCTGGAGATAGCATGCTACCTATGATCCTGTGGACTTTCGCCTATCTCAATGTTTTACTGGCAGCGTTCAACATGCTACCAGTGCCCCCGCTGGATGGCTTCAATGTTCTCATGGGGCTAGTTAGCGACTTCTGGGTACAGCGACTCGAGCCTTTGAGGCAGTATGGTCCAGTATTACTATTGCTCCTGATCTTCTTGGGAGGTCGGTTTATATTCGACTATACTGTTATCCCTATGTTTGAGCTGTTTGCTTGGCTAGTTGGACTTAGGGCTTAGATCTTACATTGATGTTGTACAGGGTAAGGCAGTTCATTCAAGCGCTGTTAGCGGGCGCAAAGCATATAGACTACTATTGGGTGTCAGAAGTACTACCCCCAAATCTTTATAAGCTATATCTTGAGATGCCTCGCTATGAACAGGTACATAGCTATAGAGTTGCGCAGGATATAGCAAGATCATCCAATGATCCGTACCTTCTGCAGGCAGCATTGCTACACGATGTAGGTAAGGTATATGGTAAGCATCATATGTCCATGCTAGGTAGATGCTTGGCTGTTATTTTGGATAAATTTTCTCCTCGTCTATTGAGGTGCTTGGCGAGGGAGCACTACCCTTTCTGGTCGTTTTATCTTTATATTCACCACCCTGAGATAGGGGCTGATAAAATTTTACGTGCGGGTGGAGACCAACAAGTAGCTTATATTATTAGGAATCATCACACACGAACTCATGATACGGCAATAAGCCTTCTACATAAGGTGGACTCATCTCGTTGATGCTGTCGCAGATAGATTACCATGTAAATTTGGTAACTTTCTCCGGACCACTTGATCTGCTCCTACAGCTTGTTGAGCGAAACCGTTTGCCAGTGACTGAACTCTCCCTAGCTCAGGTTACAGATGATTATCTTGAGAGGGTATCACATCTGGATGTGGCGCCGGAGGAAATGTCCAAGTTCCTGCTTATAGCATCCAGATTGTTGCTAATAAAAAGTCGTGCATTGCTCGAGATACCAACTGATGCGGAAGAAGAAGGGCAGGAAGATCTCGTGAGCCAGCTAGCGCTCTACCAGAGCATCAAACGAGCCTCTTCAGCACTAGAAAGTAGCTTTGGCAGAATAACTTATCCGCAAATGGTCCCCCCGAAAATAGACCTGCCTTTGCCGACTATAGTGCAACGTCTATCCTCCTCCTTGTTGTTGCATGCTGTTGACAGGCTTGTTCTAAGAAGCACATCGCGCCCCATATCAGGGCCAACTATTGCTAAATTCAGGTGGCGTCTGAGAGATGCCCTTTCTAAGCTCGAGCAGCTTTTAAGTAGAAACCATACTATATCTTTCAGCCAAGTCGTTGCTACGGCTCCAAGAGATAGGCAGTTTGTAGTAGTTGCCTTCTTGGCTATACTTGATGCGGCAAGAAGAGGACTTGTTATATTGTCTCAGGATAGACCTTTTGGCACTATCCAGATCAGCAGGAATGGCGAGAACTCTGATGGATAGAGTAAACCAACGGCAAGAAAGTGCTTGTGGGCATGATGTTCAGCTCTTACTTGAGGCAATGCTATTTGCTGCTGGTCGTCCTGTTACAGTTTCCGAGCTCGCTAGTGTGCTAGATATATCACAAAGCGAAGTCACCTCCCATCTTCTCTCTCTAAGGGAGGTTCTGCGTAATAGGGGGATAAGGCTACAGAACAACGGGTATGAGTGGAGGCTGGTTGCGGCTCCTGAAGCTTCTACTGTAATACAACGTCTGCTTGGTCTAGGCATGCCTCCTAAGCTTAGCTCTGCCGCAATGGAGGCTTTGGCAATTATTGCCTATAAACAACCTATCACTAAGGGACAAATAGACCTTATTAGAGGTGTAGACTCTTCTGGGGTCATCAACAGCTTGCTTTCTAGGGGGCTTATAGAGGAGGTTGGTCGGGCCGAAACACCAGGCAGACCTATTTTGTATGGCACGACAGAGATGTTTCTTGAATTATTTGGATTGGAAAGCTTAGATCAGCTACCCAAGCTAGAGGATGCAAGACATTCTATCGACAAGCTGGTCAGTCGGGAAGACGTTGTACTTTGATTGTAGACTCTTTAATGTAGTCTTTATCTATTTCTACCCCTGTACCAGGTCCCTCTGGAAGCAGTAATGTACCGGTATCACTAATTTCGAAGTTAGGATAGGCTACATCTCTTTCAAAGTAGTTGGTACTCGCTGACATATCTGAAGGTAGAGTTATACCAGGTAATGTACAGAGTGCCAAGCTAGTAGCTCTACCGATATTTGTCTCAAACATTCCCCCCACCCAGAGCGGAAAACCCAAAGAATAACATAATCTGTGTATCTCAAGGCTCTCCCTTAGTCCCCCTACTCTGCCGGGCTTAAGGTTAATTGCGTCGCAGATGTGGAGCTCTATCAAGGATCTTGCACTCTCAAAGTCAACTACGCTTTCGTCCAAGCAGACAGGAGTTGCCAGAGATTCTGCGAGCTCTCTATGGTCCACAAGATCTGTGGGGGCAAAGGGTTGCTCGATCATCTCTAGCCCGAATTCATCCAAATGCTTTAGGGTCTCGATTTGATCTCCAGTGTAGGCACCATTAGCATCTACTGAGAGCGGTAACCTAGGGAATTCGTCTCTTACTCTGCGTACATAGTCTAGGTCTTTTCCAGGTTCTATCTTGATCTTGAACCACTTATATCCTTCTTGTAGCCTCTTGTTTATTTCATCACAGAGCTCTCCGGCGGTCTTATATAAGCCTAGGCTTATTCCTGCTCGTACTTCCCTGGTAGTTCCACCAATGTAGCTATAAAGAGGGATAGAGTTAGTTCTGCACCAAGCGTCCCAGATCGCCGACTCTAGGGCATGTTTTGCCATCTGGTTGCCTCTTACTCTTGGGAAAAGCATTTCTTCTTTGGGATCCGAAATGACTTTTCCTATACAGTCAGGAGCAAGTATATTGACTAACGTTGACCAGGCAGAGCTGACAGTCTCGGGCCAGTAATAAGGATGTTCCATGGCCACACACTCTCCCCAGCCTTCTATGTCTCCAGCACGTACCATTACCAGGATTCTGTTGCTGGTTGCACGTTGACCATAACTAGCCCGAAAGCTTCCTCTAACCTGGAGCCTTACTAATCTTATTTCTACACTGTCGATTCTGATCTTCTCTGGCACTCTCTGCTAGCTACTGACGTTCTGAAGTTCTATCTCCCTACCCTTGACCTCTACTAACCTGAGTTGTGCATTTCTGCTGGAAGTCAGCTTCGAAACTATATCTTCTGGCGATGCCGGAGTACGTACCGTAAAGTGAGCTACTCCACCAGCAACTTGCCGGTTCTGGACCTCTATTATATCCGGTAAATCTTCAACTGCCTTCCTGGCCTTTAGCATTGCGGATACAGTGCTTATGCCGTTGATCTTGATCTTCATCACATCTTCGTCTTGTGGCTCTTTAGCCGACTCTGCCGCCTGTCCCAAGTTCATAGTTACCTTGGCGACTCTTTCTTCTTGAGACTCCATATCAGGCTCAGCGCTAAGCCTGAGAACATGTTCATGCCCTGGTTCCCCTGCACTTACTACTGAAATGTCTTCTAGCGTGTTCATCAAGTTCTGTACCCTGTCGAGTTGCCGACGCGCAGCGTAAGCTTCTTGAACCTGTGATTCAAGATCTTTTTTGTAATCCTCAAGCAGAGACCCTATCTTTTCTCTCAGCTTTCTCAAGTTATCTTCTAGCAATGCATTCTTGGCGCTGAGTTGTTGGAGTCTTTCTCTTAGTTCCTGTTTTTCTGCCTCGTGCCTTTTGTTGAGATCTTCGATCTCTCTTAGGGCTGCGTTCTTGAGAGATTCGATATGTGCCTTCACGGAATTTACTGATCGAGAAAACTCTTCCTCAATGCCAGCTGAGGTATTATTCGCCATGGAGAAATCCTCATTTTTGCCATTCATGTAGTTGGACACCTTAAGCCTCCTAATTATCAGATCAACTCTAATCAAGTCCCTGAGGTTTGCCTAGAAATATCCTCTCCCATCTACGCAGATATTCTGCCCATTTGTTAATTCTTTGTGATATCGATGGAATGTTGCTCTTGTTTAGCATCGACCTCTGCACGAACTTAGATATCGCCTCTGCTAGAGTTACCACCTCTGTTTCTGTCTGTGGTTTGCCACAGGTATAGAATCGTGATATACCATTCTCCTGTCGAATAGCGATCGGTTCGCCTGGCATGAGCACTATTGTTATGACTCTTGGTAGCTTCATGGCTGTTGAGAATACGTCAGCGCTTCCCCCCAGAATTTCATCATCTATAATGACTGCGGTATATTGGTTCTTGGAAAGGAGCTCCGACGCTTCCGAGGAATCCATAGCTAGGTCACAGGATACATCCTTAGCATGTAATCTGAAGGAAAGTGAGATCGCTAGCTGTTCCGTGCTACTAGCTATCATTATTTTAGGTTTCGTCATGTAATAGCCTCCACTACTTTCCGTAAGCACCAATATACTAATGTTGGTGTTGGGTTACTTATTATTGACTCAGCTTGTTTACTAAATCTTGATCTGATTACCTCAACTGATTTACACTCAGACACATGTCACAAGATAGGATCATACTCTCAGGACTACGCTTCTATGGCTATCATGGCGTGCATCCGGAGGAACGCACGCTGGGACAGATCTTCGTTTTGGATCTGGAGATAGGGCTTGATCTCTCTCCTGCTGCTAGGACGGACGATCCTTCGCAAACTGTCAACTACAGTGAAGTCTATAAGGACTTAAGGGACGTAGTTCAGGGCAATAGCTACAAGCTGATCGAGACTCTGGCTCAAAAGGTAGCAGAGGTCGTGCTATGCAGAGATAAAGTTTTGTGGGTGAGGGTAACAGTCAAGAAGCCAGCGGCTCCTATACATGGCGCTAACTTTGATTTCGTTGCAGTCCAGGTGTACAGGGAAAAGCCCCCCGCTAGCTGATAACAAGGAGAATGCCAATGCCATCAAGGCGCCTTTTTATAAAAACGTTTGCGCTTACAGGTTTAGGTTCTCTTTGCTCCTCAATACTAGGATGCTCAATAGGTAGTCGTAGGCAAACATCTCAATCTACTGCCGTCTCCTCGACTCCCGCTAAAGTGCCACAAGTTTCTAATCGATTGCCAAGCGCTAATCCAACAACAGCATCAATGCCTGTTATAGATATATTGACTCCAGATTTTGAGGCATGGAGCCTCCAGGCAGATATATGGACAGATTGTAAAGATTGTCCTAGTGGATCAAAAGTATTTGTCTCTACGCCGTTGGGAAAACGTATCTTGCAACTAAAAGCGGATAAACCAACTAGTGTGTCTGTCCGACTGCAACCAGGTACTAACACCATCACCGCTGGATATATCTCTGCTGATGGCAACGCTGTCGGCACTGATGAGTTAGAGATTGATGTGAAGATACCAGCCTTACCTCTGCCGCACATATCGGCAAAGGTCGATGGTAGGGATCTAGTACTTAAAGTCGATTCCTATAGGTTATCCGGGTCAGATCTGATTTATAACTGGGATCTTACTCAAATCTCGAGGCGTTTTATTATTACCGACTCTGGTGATAAATCTCAGATTAGACTCTCGCCCAAGGGAATTGTAAGTGGGCAATTTGAGATTGGCCTCCAGGTTAAAGCTGGTCAACACGTTTCAGAGAGAGCAATTTTCCACTTCACATATGACAAAGGAGAGCCGCAGGTGCCAGACGTGATGCATGATCATCCTAACTGGATAGATTCAGCTGTAGTATATGGTGTAGTGCCTTTTCTGTTTGGAGATCCTCCTTTCAAATCTGTAACTCAGCGTCTTCCTTACCTGCGTGATCTCGGAGTGAACGCTATTTGGCTTTCTCCTATAAACGCTACTTTACCCGGGGACTTTGGGTACGCAGTTGTGGATTATTTCAAGCTACGAGAAGACTATGGGACTGAAGAGGATTTCCGAGAGCTTGTAAAGACTGCCCATTCCTTGGGTATAAAAGTAATTATGGATTTTGTTCCTAACCACACATCATCTCAGCATCCCTATTTTCTGGATACTCAAAAGCATGGTAAGTTCTCTCACTATTACGATTTCTACATGTATGACAGTAGTGGAAACTATCAGTACTACTTTGACTGGGCCCATCTACCTAACTTGAACTATGATAATCCTGAGGTTAGAACCTGGATCATGCGTGCTTTTACCTACTGGGTAAGGGAGTATGATATTGATGGCTTTAGGGTAGATGTGGCATGGGGTATTAGGGAGCGTAGACCTGATTTCTGGCCTCAGTGGAGGAAAGAACTCAAAAGCGTCAAGCCCGATCTCTTCATTTTGGCCGAAGCTAGTGCCCGTGATCCTTACTACTTTACTCACGGCTTCGATGCAGCCTATGACTGGACCGAGGAGCTAGGACACTGGGCCTGGGAGCGAGTCTTTAACCTCGAGAGCATGATAGTATGGAGACTTCGTGATGCACTCACTAACTTCGGCCAAGGTTACCATGAGGATGCTCTGATATTTCGCTTCATCAACAATAATGATACTGGGGAAAGATTTATCTCCAAGTATGGACTGCCGTATACCAAGCTTGCGGCCACGCTGCTGCTAACTCTACCTGGAGTACCTTGTATCTATACTGGTGATGAGGTTGGGGCAGAATACGAACCTTATTCTGCGGAAGGTCCGATAAGTTGGGAGGATAAGTACGGCCTGAAGAGTCTCTATCAAAAGCTTATAGCACTAAGGAGAAATGAGCCTGCTATTCATAGCAGAAAGTGGATGCTTCTGGATACAGACCCTCAATCTAAGGTGTTGGCCTACACCCGCTTTAGCAATTCCCAAGATAGGTGGTTTCTTGTAGCCCTTAACTTCTCATCTGCGGATCTTGTTTGCAGGATAGATCTACCGAAGGATGATATGAAGCTAAGGACTGTTTCTACCCCAAGGTTGATACTGGGGCATCCTGGCAAAATGGAGATAGAGAGTTCGCATATCAATTTGTCTTTAGGTGCCTACGAAGCCAAGATATTGGCTTTTTAGTTCTAGCTTATAGCTCCACAACCTCAAAAATAGGGTATTGCATTTAGCAGTAAAAAGGTTTATATTCGATACAAACGATTGCGCAAACGATTGCGAGGGCTTATGGCTACTATCAAAGACGTTGCTAATATGGCAGGTGTGTCGGTATCCACAGTTTCTCACGTTATTAATGGCACTCGCCCTGTTGATCCTGCTACTGAAGAGAAAGTAAGGGAAGCTATAAAGATCCTCAATTACCGCCCCAATCTGATTGCTAGAGGCCTGAGAAGACGCGTTACGCATACTATAGGGCTGCTTGTCCCAGATAACTCCAACCCATTCTTTGCTGAGATGGCCCGTGCAATAGAAGATGCTGGCTTTCGGTCAGGGTATAGCGTCATATTATGCAACTCTGATCTCTCAGATGCTAAGCAGTCTAATTATATAGATGTGCTGCTTGCCAAGCAGGTGGATGGTATACTCTTCATCTCCTCTGGTAATCGTCCTGAACCAGTGAGACGGGTACTATCAGCCGGAGTTCCATTGGTGGTCGTTGACAGGGATCTCGGAACTTTGCCTGTAGACCAGGTGATGGTGGACAACGAGCAGGGAGGATACATCGCTGGGAAGTACTTAGCCGATCTGGGTCACAAGCATATAGCATGTATCGCAGGGCCATCAGATGTTACTCCAAGTGCTATGAGGATTGCTGGCTTTCGGCGGGCGTTGGCAGAAGCTGGTATAGAGCTGCCTGACGACAGAGTTGTGCGTGGCGATGGCCGTTTTGAGGGTGGGGAGAGGGCTATGAATGAACTCCTTGAAAAAGGTATCGACATGACAGCAGTGTTTGCCTACAACGATCTTATGGCCATAGGAGCTATAGGAGCTATTCGCAGAAAGGGTCTCAGGGTACCTGATGATATCTCCATCATAGGATTTGATGATATCCCTATAGCTCAAGCCATGGTGCCAGCTATTACGACTATAGCCCAGCCTATTGAGGAGCTTGCTAGCACAGCTGTAGGGCTACTCTTAGAGAGGATTAAAGACAAAGGCAAACAGATAACTCGCGTGGTCTTGCCAACCTCTCTAGTAGTAAGGGAGAGCTGCAGGTCAGTCTAATTTGTGTGTGAGGAGGTGAGCGCTATTAGTTCTAAGTGTGGTTAGCTCAAGAAGTAATTAATTACTTGCACCAAGTGCAGGAGGTGGAGGACAGTGGCAATGAATGAAAGACTATCGAGAAGGAATTTTCTTAGGCTGAGTGCTGTAGCTGCTGGAGGTGTAGTATTAGCCGCTTGTGGAGGAGCTACAACATCAAACACACCCACAACAGCACCTACTTCTCCTAGCCCATCACCGGCGTCGTCTCCCACTCCAGCTGCTTCGGCAGCTGTAAGCCCATCTCCTAGTCCAGCGGCGAGCCCAACCCCCTTGGCAAGCACGACGACTAGTGCGATGGCTTCGCCCACTCCTCAGGGACCAGAACCTACACCTATAGGGCAGAAACTTGATCTTGCAAACCTTAGCCCTTCCATACCTGATCCGAGCCAGCCTGTAACCATAACTTTTGCCTCTTGGGTAAGTGCTGGGCTCAAACCTTACGCGGATGAATTCCAGAAGCTGCACCCCAATATCAAGATAAAGTTCCAGGATGTAGATGCTGAGAACATCGTCACCAAGATAACTACTCAGATAGCAGGTGGCAATGCTCCTGATGCTGCATATCTGGATCTGAGTGCGGTTACAGACTTTGGCACGAGGAACGCTCTAGTGGAGCTTGATCCCTATATCCAGAAAAGCAGGGCAGTTGATCCGAAAGATTACGTAGGAGAATTTGCCAAGGCTGTGCAGATAAAGGGGCACTTCTATGGTTTGCCGTTCGATGGTGAATCCACCGGTATCTTTTATCGCACGGATCTCTTTGAGCAGGCTGGTTTAGAGCCGCCAAAGCCTGACTGGACTTGGGAGGATTTTGAGGAAGCTGCCAAGAAACTCACTATACCATCAAAGAGGCAGTATGGATTTGCAATCTTCGCTTCCGAGGCTAACTACTATTGGTTGCCATGGCTCTGGTCGACTGGTGGACGTTTGATGTCCCCTGACGGCAAGATCATGTTCAACGATGCCAATGGTAAGAAAGCAGCAGAATTTTATCTCGGCCTGAAGAAATATTCACCACCAGACCTTTATGGTTCCAACTCTTGGGATGGCAGAGTAGCTTTCGCTCAAGGTAAGGTAGCTATGTACGAAGCTGGTGCTTGGTTTGCTGGAACCCTACTAAGTGAGTTTCCGAAGACAAAGGGCAAGTGGGGCGCTGCTGCCATGCCTCGTGACAAGTACTGTGCTACCGTTATAGCTGGTGATGCTCTGGTTATTTTTGCCCAGAGCAAGAACAAGGATGCTGCCTGGAAATGGATAGAGTTTCTTTCTGCTCCGCAGAACGTTGCCAAGTGGAACACAGGTACACCCAAGAATCCTAGCACGCTTTTGCCAGTAAGGAAGTCGCTGCTGAATAATCCTAATCTTTATAAGAACGTCCCGCTGCTTAAGGATTTTGCCCAGATGATGAAGTGTGGAGTATCTGATCCAGCTTATGACTTCCCTTACTGGGGTCAGATCGATCAGATATTGAATGAGAACTTCCAAAAAGTTATATACGGGGAGATGGATGCTGCTACGGCTTTGGATGATGCGGCTGCTAGAGCTGAGGAGATCATACAGAAGCATAAGAGTTAGCGTTTATGGCTGCAAGGGAAATAACACCTTGCAGCCATAACTATTAACCTGATGGAGTGATCGATGCAAGCCACGACGAGACCGCTTACCAGGCGATCTGGACTTAGCAGGGTACTGTATGAGGCAAGGCGCGAGTGGACAGCCTATCTATTTCTATCACCGGGATTGATACTCTTCGCTGTGTTTACAGTCTTCAGTGTAGGATTCTCATTCTACCTTAGCTTTCACCAGTGGAATATACTGGAGCCGCTAAAAGCCTTTTGTGGGCCTGCAAAACTATAGAGAGCTGCTGCACGATCGTTATTTCCTGGGGGCGATAGTAAATACTCTCTATTTTGCTGCTGTCTCTGTACCTGTCACCATGGCTATTGGGCTGCTAGTTGCCTTGATGCTAAACACCCAGATCAGGTTTAGAGGATTATTTAGGACTCTATATTATCTTCCGGGTGTTACATCACTAGTGGTTGCCGCGATTATCTGGAAGTGGGTTTTTTCAGGTGATTACGGCCTACTCAATTACTATCTCCTCAAGTTACATATCATAGACAAACCCATACTTTGGTTATCGGATAGGAACCTAGCAATGCCAGCAGTTATCACTGTCAGCGTATGGCAGGGGGTAGGCTTTCACATGGTAGTGTACTTGGCAGCTCTGCAGTCCATTCCGCAGGAGATCTATGATGCTGCCAAAGTAGATGGAGCAAGCGCCTTCCGAAGATTGATATACATAACTGTACCGCTCCTTCGCCCCACTATGTTTTTCCAGTTTGTAGTTGCCATGATTGGCTCGCTACAGGTATTTGGACAAATCCTGTTAATGACAGGTGGAGGACCGATAAGAAGGACTACTACAGTGGCTTTCTACCTATACCAGAAGGCATTTCGAGATTTCGAAATGGGGTATGCTGCAGCGATAGCTTACTGTCTGTTTGCCATGATGATAGTGTTCACGATTATTTACTGGCGTCTTGCCTACCGTGAGATAGAGTACTAAGGGAGAGTTGACATGGCAGTAGTGGGTGGACGTGAAATTGCAATAGAAACAGCCATAAGAAGACGCCGGTCTGCTAGGAGGATTTTTCTTGAATCTCTAGGTAAATTAGCACTATATGCGATACTATCGGCAGGAGCAGTCATCTTCGCTGCTCCTTTTGCCTGGATGGTTGTTGCGTCTACACAAAGCCTGGATAATATGTTTCGGTACCCACCAAGCTGGATACCTATAAATCCTAGCCTAGACAACTACATCAGATTCCTCCAGGCTGAGAATCTAGGTAGATGGGTTTTCAACAGTGCTTATGTTTCCATAAGCGTTACAGCTCTGCAACTGTTCTTCAATTCCCTATCTGCGTATACGTATGCTAAGAGGCGTTTCCCAGGAAGGGACGTACTATTTGCCATTGGATTGGCTACGATGATGATCCCTGGCTGGGTCACACTTATCCCTTCCTATCTCATTCTCAAGCATATTCCCCTCTTTGGGGGAAACAACCTTCTTGGACAGGGTGGTCATGGCTGGCTAGATTCCTATTGGGGACTGATTGCTCCGGGAGTAGTCAGCACATTCGGGATATTCCTGTTACGGCAATATATGAAAACTATTCCAGATGAATTATTAGAAGCGGCAAAGATCGATGGTGCTTCTCACTGGAGGATTTATTGGCAGATAGTTCTGCCTCTATGTCGTCCGGCTCTCGCTGCCCATGCCATATTCACTTTCTCCTATACCTGGGATGATTTCTTCTGGCCTCTGATCATAATCAGTTCCGATCAGCTGCAAACTCTTCCTCTGGGACTAGCATTATTTGTGATCAAGAACCGGACGGTCTGGGACCTCGTTATGGCTGGGTCAGTATTGGCTACCCTTCCAGTCCTGTTAATGTTCCTGTTATTCCAGAGGCAGTTCATACAAGGTATTACACTTACCGGTCTGAAATAAATGGAATGGAGAGCAAAGTGATGAGATCTGCAGTTCTACTTGCCCCGAGAAAGTTTGATTTAATCGATTGCCCAATACCAGAACCTGGCCCCAGAGAAGTACTAGTTAGGGTAGCTATATGCGGCGTGTGCACTTCGGAGTTGGATGTCTGGGATGGTAAGGCAGGTGATGTTCAATTTCCACGATTTCCTGGTCACGAAGTGGCGGGAATAGTAGAGAAGCTGGGGTCAGATGTAAAAGAATTTCAACCAGGTGATCGGGTGGCTGTCTGGGTTACAGAACGAGGTTTTTCGGATTATGTCCTAGCTGATGTAAATCATTGTTTTCGACTGCAGAATGTGCCTATTGACCAAGCGCTTATTGAGCCCCTGGCCTGTGCTGTAAACGCTGTTGAGCTGACCAACGTCTCGTTAGGAGACGATGTCCTAGTGGTTGGTGCGGGCTATATGGGCAGCTTAGTGCTGAAGCTACTTAAACTTCAAGGTGTTGCCAGGCTAATAGTAGCTGATATACGTCCGGAGGTGTTGAAGTTAGCGTCTAACATAGGAGCTACACATCTTATAGATCTAGCTAAAGAGGATATAAAGCATACTGTTGCAGAATTGACTGATGGCAAAGGCGTGGATGCAGTCTTTGAGGTAACGGGTCATCAAGCTCCGCTGAATTTTATAGGTGATATAGTTAGGATGCATGGCAAGATAGCTATAGTTGGCTATCATCAGGGGGAACCTCGGTGTATTCCCCTTGGTCAGTGGAATTACAAGGCTCTACAGATAGTGAATTGCCACTTCAGAGATCCCAAAATAATACTTAGAGGTATGTCTGTTGGCGTAAAGTTGATGGAAAATGGCCTCATTACCATGGGCGATCTAATAACTCATAGGTTCCCGTTAGGATCTATCAACGATGCCTTCGCAACTGCTGAACGAAAACCTGATGGATTTATTAAGTCAGTAGTGTCGATGTTGTAACAGCTGGGTAAGTTACTTTGATCAAGTCCACCCCTCCTACCTAATGTTCATTTCACCTGCATATATGTTTGCGCTATGATTTGATCGGTACTTATCTTGCTGTTTGTTGATAGCCGATGGGCTATAGCAAAATTTGTTAGGAGGGTCAAAAGTGACTACCAATTACGGGCTTATTGGACTGGCAGTGATGGGAGCCAACCTCGCGCTCAACATCGCTGATCACGGCTTCCCTATAGCGGTCTATAACAGGACCTACGAGAGGACCAAGGAATTCCTTGAAGGTCCTGCTAAAGATAAACCTATCAGTGGAGCCTCCACTATTCAGGAGTTTGTGCAGCTAATAGAAAGACCCAGGAGAATAATCATACTTGTAAAGGCAGGACCTCCTGTTGATGCCATGCTCTCTCAGCTCAAGCCTTACCTAGAAGAGGGAGATGTGGTGGTTGATGGTGGCAACTCCTTCTTCCAGGATACTATTAGGCGTGATGCTGAGTTCCAGGGCACGGGTATATATTTTGTAGGCATGGGTATAAGTGGTGGTGAGGAAGGCGCTCGTCACGGTCCAAGCCTGATGCCTGGGGGTCCGAGGCAAGCTTACACCCTGCTTGAGCCTGCGCTTACGAAGATAGCAGCACAGGTAGAGGATGGTCCTTGTGTCACATACGTTGGCCCTCATGGAGCTGGTCACTATGTGAAGATGGTGCACAATGGCATCGAATATGGCGACATGCAGCTCATCGCAGAAGCCTATGATATTCTCAGACATGCACTAGGTCTTTCAGCTCAGGAGATAGCCGAGATATTCGCCAAGTGGAACGAAGGCAAGCTCAACTCCTTCCTGATAGAGATAACTTCCAAGGTGTTGTCGTATAACGACCCCGATACTGGTAAGCCTCTTGTAGATCTTATTTTGGATGAGGCAGAGCAAAAAGGTACTGGTCGTTGGACGACACAGAACGCTAGTGAGCTTGGCATACCTGTACCGACTATAGATGCTGCTGTCTGGTCAAGAAATATATCCGCTATGCGGGAGGAGAGAATAAAGGCCTCCAAGGTCCTCAGAGGTCCAGCTGCCAATTCGAAATCATACGATAAGCAGAGGTTGATAGACGCTCTTGAGGGGGCTTTGTACGCTTCCAAGGTCAGCTCCTATGCACAAGGATTTGCGCTCATGAGGAAGGCCTCCGAGGTATACGGCTTCGAGCTGAACCTTGCGGAGCTTGCACGTATATGGAAAGGAGGGTGTATTATACGTGCCCAACTCCTAAATACCATACAGCAAGCTTTCAAGAATGATCCAAACTTGAGCAACTTGCTTCTGGACCCTGACTTTGCCGAGGCTGTTAGCTCTATGAACGACGACTGGAGGTATGTCATATCCGTAGCCAGAGAGCTCGGCATACCTTGCCCAGCCATGAGCTCTTCTCTTGACTACTACGATGCTTATAGATCTGAGCGCCTCCCGGCTAACCTTATACAGGGCTTGAGAGATTTCTTTGGTGCTCATACTTATAAGCGCATAGATAAGCCAGGAGTATTCCATACTGAATGGGCAGAAGTAACAGCCTCTGCCAAGCAGACCGGTGATGAAGGCGGTGAGGACGAACCTGTAAACGGTAAGTAGAGAGCTTAGATCTATTTCGTTTCGAGGCTGAGGGCTATAAGTCCTCAGCCTCCAACTCCAATCTGATTAGATCTTCGTACATTTGTCTTTTTCTTATTAGTCGGACTTTATTCCCATCTACTAGTAGTTCTGCAGGTTTGGGGTGGCCATTATATTCACTTGCCATAGCAAAGCCATAAGCACCCGCCTGCAATACAGCAATAGCTTCTGTGGGGAAAACCTGTGGAAGTAACCTGTCTTTTGCCAGATAGTCCGAGGACTCGCATATAGGCCCCACCACGTCCACTATTTCGGTTTTATCCCTCCTTACTAGAGGCTGTATATGGTGATAAGCTTCATATAAAGCGGGTCTAATCAGAGCATTCATACCTGCATCTACTATTACAAACTTCTTGCCTCCGGAGGTTTTTGTATAAAGAACTGACGTCAGTAGTGCTCCACTAGGCCCCGATATGAATCTACCGGGCTCAATGATCAGCTTGAGCTTGAGATCTCTCAATCTACGCTCTAAAGCTTTTGCTACGATCTCTGGGTCTTCTGGAGACTCATCCTTGTATTTGATGCCGAATCCTCCGCCTATGTCTAAGTACTCTAGCCTGATCCCAGTATTAATAAGCTCCTCAGCCATATCTAGGATGGTGTTCGCAGCTTGAATCACCGGGTCCAGGTTTACCAACTGAGAGCCTATGTGCATTCCAATCCCAACAATTCGAATGGCTGGGAGCGTACACGCAAGCTGATAAACACGGAGAGCTTCTTCAATTGGTACTCCGAATTTGTTGCTCCTCAGACCTGTAGTTATCTTCTCGTGGGTATGGGGATCTATATTAGGGTTGACCCTAATGGATATACTGGCCACCCTATTCAGGCTTTGGGCTAATTCCGATATCTTCCTAAGTTCTTGCTCACTTTCTACGCTGAATAAACCTACCCCCGATCTTAGAGCTTCTACTATCTCACGTGAGGATTTGCCAACTCCAGCAAACACTATATCTTCCGGGTTAAAACCTGCCTTGAGCGCTCTAAATAACTCTCCACCTGAGGTAACATCTGCTCCTGCTCCAAGGTCTGCTAATAACTTCCCTATCCATATATTTGGGTTCGACTTAAGGGAGTAGCATATCTTGGTAGGAAAGCCTCCAAAGGATTCTTTGAGTTTTTGATAGGCGTTTCTTATATAATTTGCTGAGTATACGTACAGCGGGGTCTGATATTCCTTAACTAAGTCTACGAGTGGAACATCCTCGCAATAGAGGGTATCGCCCCTGTAATGGAAAGCGGTATCAAGCACTATACACTCCTTGACATTCGTCTGTATGGTCAATTTTACTTTCGATTTCAATGGAGTCGCTAGAATATGGTATGACCGACGCATATCGATACATGAATCCGGATCCCTATGAGCAGTTCCGAATCTGGTTCGATGCTGCTCGTAATAGTAGTAATCCTCAGCCGGACGCCATGGCCCTGGCTACAGTTTCTAGGGCAAGTCTGCCTTCGGTAAGAATGGTACTTTTGAAGGCTTTCGATAGGAGAGGGTTTGTCTTCTTCACAAATTATAATAGCCGTAAGGCCAGGGAGTTAGAGGAGACGGGATATGCTGCTGCGGCCTTTTTTTGGGCGAATCCTTGCCAAAGGCAGGTAAGGATAGAAGGTAGGGTAGAGAAGATATCTGAAGAAGAATCTGATATGTATTTTCTTAGCAGACCTCGCGGCAGCCAAATAGCTGCTTGGGCATCACCACAAAGTGCTGTAATACCGGATAGAGGTTATCTTGAATCTCTAGTTGAGCAAGTTGAGAGAAGATTCCAAGGCAAGCAGGTATCACGTCCAGAATTTTGGGGTGGATATAGGATAGTCCCTCATGCTTTTGAATTTTGGGAAGGAAAGCCCAACAGGCTACACGATAGGTTTAGATATCTTCTCAAGGACGGTACTTGGAGTCTGGACAGGCTTGCGCCCTAATTGCATAACCCTAGGCCAGATTGCTATAACCTATATGCCTAGCGGTACTTAGTAAAATCTATCGTCCAATAATCATTCGAATTATAATCTTGAAGTCTCGTAAGCTAATATTGCTGACTGACTTGACTTTGCAGGTGAGAGATATGAACGAGGAAGAACGAGATATTACTGAGACTGTAGAGCAGGAAGTGGAAAGACCAAGTGATGAGCGATCGGATAGGCGATCGATAGAGACCACAGATCAGGAAACACAGAGGGATCACGCCCCTAATATACCTTCTAGACTGCCTCTGCTCCCTCTAAAAGACGTAATAGTGTTTCCCTTTGCTGTCCAGCCTCTGCTTATAGGACAGCCAAGGTCTATTCGTCTCATTGATGACATCATGAAGTCCGACAGGCTCGTGGCTCTATCCGCACAGAAGAGCTCTGATATAGAGCAGGCTGGTCCCGACGATATATACATGGAGGGTACTGTGGGACGCGTTGCACAGATGTTAAGGCGTCCTGACGGTACTCTTATGGTCGCCATGCAGGGATTGGAGAGGATGAGAATCCTGCAGGTCGTTCAGGAAGAGCCTTATCTGGTGGCTGATATAGAGGTTATAAAAGAAGACTATGTACAAGATATAGAGATAGAGGCTCTGAGAAGAAATGCTATTCAGAACTTCCAGAAACTCTTAAGTCTTAATCCGCAGCTGCCTGAAGAGCTCGGGACCTATGTTTCGAATATATCTGATGCTAGGCAGGTAGTCTATCTGATAGCCAGCTCACTGCGTATAGACCTTCAGTCTCGTCAGGAGATCCTGGAGCTCAATTCAGTTAGAGATAAGCTCCTACGTATAAACGAGATCCTTAACCATGAGATACAGGTACTTGAAATTGGTAGACAGATCCAAAATCAGGCCGAGGAGCACATGGGGAAAGCCCAGAGAGAGTACCTGTTGCGAGAGCAGCTTAAGGCTATCCAGCGTGAGCTAGGTGAAGAAGACGAGCAGATAGCAGAAGTAAATCAGCTTAGAGAGAAGGCTAGCCAGGTAAAGCTCTCTGAAGAGGCTCGCAGCCAAGTCGAGAAGGAATTGGCCAGGCTGGAGAGGGTGCCGATAGCCTCTCCCGAACACTCAATAATACGCACTTATGTTGAAATGATATTGAGCTTGCCTTGGGGGATAACTACTGAGGTGGAGATAGATGTTCCCAAGGCAAGGAGAATACTTGATGAAGATCACTATGATCTGGATAAGGTAAAAGAGAGAATTCTTGAGTATCTAGCTGTTAAGAAGCTTCGCCAGCAGCGTATGCAGGAGGTCCTGGAATCTCAGGCGGAGAACGAAACAGGTGAAGAACTGAAAAGTGAAACCCAGGAAGATCTTTTCAGGGAACCTATACTGTGCTTTGTTGGTCCTCCTGGTGTTGGTAAAACTAGCCTTGGGCAGAGTATAGCTAAAGCTCTGGGCAGGAAGTTTGTTCGTATGAGCCTGGGAGGTATCAGGGACGAAGCTGAAATAAGAGGCCACCGTAGGACCTATATAGGAGCTATGCCAGGCAGAATCATACAGAGCATTATGCGCGCCGAATCCTCGGATCCTGTGTTCATGTTAGATGAGGTTGACAAGATATCAGTTGGTTTTCAGGGTGATCCAGCGGCTGCTTTGCTGGAGGTATTAGACCCTGCTCAGAATCACACCTTCAGGGACAACTATCTCGATATACCGTTTGACCTTTCAAAGGTTATGTTCATAGCTACTGCCAACACTTTGGATACTATACCTGCGCCTTTGCGTGACAGGATGGAGATCATAGAACTGTCTGGTTATACAGAAGATGAGAAGATCCATATTGCCCGGCAATATCTTATCCCCAGGCAACTTAAGGCTAATGGTCTTAAGCCTGAGGAGGTGGATTTCACCGATGAGGCTATAAAATCCATAATCCGAGGATATACGAGAGAGGCAGGTGTACGTAACCTTGAGAGGCATATAGCTTCCGTACTCAGAAAACTGGCAAGGAGGATAGCCGAGGGGGAGGCCGGCCCCTTCCAAGTCACTCAGGATAACCTGGGTGAATTCCTAAGGAGGCCATATTTTGAATATGAGACGGCTGAGCGTATAGACAGACCTGGGATAGCCACAGGGCTTGTATGGACCCCGGTTGGTGGGGATATAGTCTATGTAGAGGCTTCTATAACGCCTTCGGAAGAGGATCGTCTGATACTTACAGGCCAGTTGGGTGATGTAATGCGGGAGTCTGCTCAGGCTGCTCTAACCTACATACGTGCTTCTATGTCCATGCTTGGCCTGGAATCCTCTGCACTGGATCATAAAACCGTACACATACATGTGCCAGCAGGTGCACAACCTAAGGATGGTCCATCTGCTGGCGTGACCATGGCCACCGCATTAGCATCGGCAGCTATTGGGAAACCAGTGAGATCCGATGTGGCCATGACTGGTGAGATTACACTTCGGGGTAAAGTTCTGCCTGTTGGCGGAATAAAAGAAAAGGTACTGGCTGCCCATAGAGCTGGTATTCGAACAGTTATACTTCCCAAGCGGAACGAGCGGGACCTGGAGGATCTACCTGAGGAACTCCGGAAAGAGATGGAGTTTGTGTTTGTTGATAGTGTTGATCAGGTGTTACAGACCGCATTGAATCTGCCGTTACCGTCCTTGGCAGCAACTAGCTAGATAACGTTTTCTGTGCAAGAATAGATGATTAGGTGAATACTTTTTGAGGGAGATCTGATATGACTCAGGAAGGCAATGGTAAGGTTGAACGTGGTTTAGTGGTAGTTGCACACCCAGATGACGCTGAATTCATGGCTGCTGGAACCATAGCCAAGTGGGTAGCTGAAGGTATAAAGATGTATTTGGTTGTGGTTACCGATGGAAGCAAAGGGTCTAATGACCCTAACATGAGCGCCGAAGAGCTTATAAAGATCCGTCGCCAAGAGCAGCTTGAGGCGGCAGAAGTTTTGGGGATCTCAGAAGTTGAGTTTCTTGGATACCCTGATGCTTACGTGCAGCACACTATAGAGCTGAGAAGAGATATCACGCGTGCTATCAGGAAGTATAGGCCAGATAGGCTAATAACCATGACCCCTTACAGGTCATTCGGCATAAACAGCTACCTGAATCATCCGGATCACCTCGCAGTGGGCGACGCAACTCTGGCTGCTGTGTATCCTAGCGCCAGAGATAGACTTACTTTTCCTGAACTTGCTGCAGAAGGACTAGAGCCTTATAAAGTGAGAGAGGTATACATAACTGGCACAGAGACGCCTGATTGCTGGATCGATATCACTGATACTATCGATAAGAAGATAGAGAGCCTCAAGAAGCATCGTAGCCAGGTAAGCGATAGAGATCTAGAAAAGCATGTGAAGGAGAGAGCAGCTCAAACTGCGGAAGGACACGATATGCAGTATGCAGAAGCCTTCAAGGTCTTCTACCTATCATAGTACTGCGGGAATAGTTTGTTAGGATTTATCCTCATCGTCACCGGAAGAAGAAACTGTAGGTACTTCTCCGGTGACGATGCTTTTTATACCTCCGGGTCTCTCTGCATAGACCTGTCTGGCTTTCACCTGAACAAACTCAAGTTCCGGATATCTTAGGGCAGTAAGATACCCTCCGAAAACGCAGCCCTGATCAATGTTTACTGTATTGTTTCTAATAATTGGCTCTTGTACAGGTGTGTGACCATATACTACCAGAGCTCTCCCATGATAGTCCCTGGCCCAATCTCTTCTCTCAGGTAAGCCCTCAGGAGTTAGTCTCCCTGTAACATCTCCATACAAAACAAAATCCTGTACAGCACGGGACATCTTGCCTATCATTCGTTCCTTTATCCCGGCGTGAGCTACCACCAGATTGTATCGGTCCAGCACCATATAGGGATTTGCGTCCTTTATAAAATCGTGGATTCTTCTCCTTAGTTCCAGGGCTTTGCTTTGGTCTAGGGACTCTAGCTGGCCGACTGTGGCCTCTAATCCATGCTTTATCTGCACTCTCCTACCTTCTAGATATCTCATCAGCTTATTGTCATGGTTCCCAGGGGTAAACAGGGCTTTACCTTGTCTGCATAGCTCCATCCAAAGCTCGAAACATTCAACTACTTTTGGCCCTCTGTCTGCCAGATCTCCGATAGAGATCAGAGTCCTTCCTTCGGGGTGCTTCCATTCACCGTCTATCTTTTGCCATCCAAGCTTGTCTAAGAGCTCTAGCAATTCATCGTAGCAGCCATGTACATCGCCAACGATGTCGTATGGAGGTTCCACTCTTGGATATATAGGAGGCGTTATCAGATTTATCCTTACTATATCTGCCTCCTCCTCGTTCAGGATGTATATCTTATCCCATCCCTCAGAGTGGACTTCTTGGAGAGCTACCTCAAGCATAGCTTGCTGCCTTAGCATAACATCCTGTGGCACAACCCTGTTTCGGCTTGAGTTGCGTGCTAGCCTGGTCTCCAAAGATGTGTTCAGTATGATTGCAGTGGCTGGGTAGTAGTGTCTGCGTGCTAGCCTAAGTAATTCTTGTCTAACTGATTTGTTGAGTGCTGTTGAGTCAGCTACTACCAGCTTGTTAAGTTCCATTCGCTTCTGTATGATGAAGTAGAAAAGTTCAAAAGCCTGTTTACTGTAGTACTGAACCTCTTCGTTATCACCTACTAGGGCTCTGCAGTAATCGCTTGATACAATCTCCGTGATGCGAAAATGCTTCCTCGCAAACGTGCTTTTGCCAGAACCTGCTGCTCCTATTAGGACTATCAGGTGAGGCTTATATAGATTGATCTCTAAGGTCTGACTCGCGTTTATTGCCAAAATATTCCTCTATGGAGATATATCCTATAGTTAGCTGGGTTTGCTGTTAAAATTGTACTTATAGAAAATCCTGCTCTTCAAATAACAAAGTTCAGCCCCATAGTAAGCTAGGAGATATGCCTAATGTATTCTTCACTCGACGAGCCTGATAGGCAAAGAATCGACAGGTTACTTGAGGAGAACCACTTAATATTAGCCTCTAATAGGGGGCCATTTGAATTTGAGGTGGTAGATGGAGGTTACAGCAAGAAGCGTGGAGCCGGTGGAGTAGTCACAGCTGTAAGTGCGATAAGCAAGTATGCCCATCCTACTTGGGTTGCCTGTGCTATGACCGAGGGCGATAGGCAGGTAGCTAAAGAACATGGTGATACCACTATAACTGTCGAAGAGGGTGACGTTAGCTATCGATTGCGCTTCGTTTTACTCGATGAGCAGGTATATCATTGGTACTACAATGTTATAGCCAACCCCCTTCTCTGGTTCATCCATCATTACATGTGGGACACACCAAGAGAGCCTATGATAGGCTCTGAGGAATGGCAGGCATGGCACGAAGGTTATGTGGTTGCAAACAAAGCTTTCGCAGACGTTCTATCACAGGAGATAGAGAAGTCTGATAAGCCCCCCATAGTTCTGATTCAGGATTATCAGCTGTATCTTGTTCCAGGTTTCCTAAGGCAAAAACACCCTGATATCGTTATTCAATTTTTCCTTCACATACCTTTTCCGGGTTCGGATTATCTTAGAGTGCTGCCAGTAGAGATGAGACAGGCGATAGTTTCATCTCTGCTTGCCTGTGACATAGCAGGCTTTCAAACTAATCGTTCGGCTGTTAACTTTCTGAGGGCCGCTGGCACTTTTGTCCCAGGAGTCAGGGTTGATTACGATCTAGCCAGTATCAGGTATAGGAACAGGACTACGCTTGTTCGTAGATATCCTATTAGCATCGATACTGAGCATGTGTCACGCCTTGCGCATAGCGAGCAAGCTGATAAGGAACTTGAGTTCCTTAGACCATACTTCGGTGAAAAGAATATACTCAGAGTCGACAGGATAGAACCTAGCAAGAACCTGCTGAGGGGTTTTGAAGCTTATAGTCTTATGCTAGACAAACATCCAGAGCTAAAGGAGAGAGTGAAATTCTTAGCAATGTTAGTGCCCTCCAGGAGCAGTATCCCAGAGTACAGTAGATACCAGGATGAGGTTATGGCGGCTATTGGCAGGATCAACATAAAGCACGGCACAGACTATTGGAGGCCTGTTGAAGCCTTTATCGGGGATAACTATGTACGTGCCTTAGCTGCCATGCGTTACTATGATGTCCTTTTAGTTAATCCTCTAATAGATGGAATGAACTTAGTTGCTAAAGAGGGTGTCTTGGTGAACGAGAGGGATGGTGCCTTGGTGCTTTCGGACGGCGCTGGTGCTTTCGAGCAGTTCGCACCACTACCTCTTTCCGTTACTGCTGCAGATATATTGGGCACAGCAGAAGCTCTCTATAAAGCCCTCACCATGCCGATTGAGGAAAAAAGAGAGTTCTTGGCACGCCTTAGGGAATGTGTGATCAACGAAGACGTGACTGCCTGGCTTAATAGCCAGCTCATAGATATCAGTTGGTTGATTGGAGCATAGCTTTGGTTAGGAGTGTTCGCGATCAGTGGAATAGAGCGTTAGATATCCTAGGAAATAAGCCCTCAGGTTTGATAACAGACATAGATGGCACAATTAGTGAGCTTGTAGCACATCCTGATGAAGCTGTAGTAACCGAAGAAATCAAGCAGTCGCTAAATTCACTTGCTAAGAAACTAAGTGTAGTAGCGGTAGTGACTGGCCGTTCTGCCCCTAAAGCTATATCTATGCTTGGCACATCCGAATTATTGGTAGTTGGCAACCATGGTATGGAGTGGGCTGAAAACGGCAGGATAGAGGTCGCCCCAGAGGTCAAACCCTATACAGATAAGCTGAATGAGGCTTTAGATAAGCTCTCGTCTGAGATAAGGATCCCCGGAGTGCTAATAGAGAATAAAGGGGTTACTGCTGCTATCCACTATAGACAAACCGAAAACCCAGATGATTCTAAAAGAGTCATATTTGCAAAGCTTTCGGATCTTGCAGAACAGTACGGACTAATTCTGACCGAAGGCAAGATGAATTTTGAGCTTAGACCTCCAGTAAACCTTAACAAGGGGACTGCGTCGATCAGGATAGCTGAAAGATATAATCTCAAGTCCTGTGTCTTCATGGGAGATGACGTGACGGATGTTGATGCTGTCAGGTCTTTAAGAGGATTAGCTGCTAATGGCAAGATAGTGTTCATGAGCATAGCGGTACTCTCAGGGCAAACACCACCAGTTGTGCTCGAAGAAGCTGATATGTTACTAGATGGAGTAAGGCAAGTTGCTGAGTTTCTTAGATGGTTAGATTCATCACTCAAATAGGAGTTTGCCTCTAATGACCGTGCTGTTACGTGAAGATGATGTAAATAAGTTGTTGGATATAAGAGACTCCATACAGCTCATGGAGGAGCTTTTCAGCTACCAACATCTGGACACACCGAGCGTACAACCTCGTAGACGTGTGGCCACCGGCCAGGGAACTCTCAACGTTATGTTTGCGTCTGTGCCGGCTAGAAACGTGTCAGGGCTCAAGTCCTACGTTGTTACTCCCCACGGCGTGAGATTCACGGTATTGATCTATGACAACTCCTCAGCAGAGTTGCTAGCATTGATCGAAGCAAATCGTTTAGGCCAGCTTAGAACGGGGGCAGCCACTGGTGTAGCTACTAAATATATGGCTCGAGAAGATGCCAGCACTCTTGGTCTAATAGGAGCTGGATATCAAGCTGAGACCCAGTTAGAAGCTATTGCTGAAGTAAGAGATCTAAGACGTGTGTTGGTTTTCTCTAGGAGCTATGAAAGGGCTAAAGACTTTTCGCAGCGTATGAGTAATCGGACTGGATTAGATATACAACCTATAAATGATTTAACTGAAGTCGCTGGGTGTGACATTGTAGTGACTGCTACTAGCTCGCAGCAGCCCGTCCTATTTGGAAGTAATCTATCTGATGGTGCGCATATTAATCTTGTGGGCTCCAACTGGATAAGTAAAGCCGAGGCCGACCTCGAGGTGTTGCTTAGAAGTACATCTGTAGTCGTGGACTCTCTTGAATCTGCAAAGATAGAAGGTGGAGATCTTGCTCTTGCTATAGATAGGGGGCTTCTTTGGTGGGAGCGAGTCTTCGAGTTATCGGATGTAGTTACTCGTAGATTTGCTCCTAGGACTTCTGCTTCCGATATCACGCTATTTAAGTCTCACGGCATAGCTAGTGAGGACGTCATCATGGCTCACGAGTGTTACCTCAGGGCTATTAGGAAGGGTATAGGAGAGGATATAGAGCTGAGCTGATATTCTTGACGAAGTTTATAGGCTGTGATAATATCTTTCCAACAACTGAATAATTTCGCCGGCCTTATCAAGAGAGGTGGAGGGAGACGGCCCTGTGAAGCCCGGCAACCAGCGCCCAGGAGCGCCAGGTGCCAATTCCGGCGAGGTCACTCGCAAGATAAGGGGTAGCGGCGAACCACTAAATGAAAAGTTACCCCTTGCGAAAGCGAGGGGATTATTTTTGCCCTCGTATTTATCCTCGCCAAGACCACACCTCACAAAGATAACTGAGTGGTAGGTGTTGCTGTATTGATTAGCAGGAAACAATTCTACACTTTAGCGGAACCTCTGAAGCTTTGGAGAGGGGGGAGCCTATACCCCGTTACTATCGCGTACGAGACCTGGGGAGAGCTCTCTCCGGAGCGTGATAATGTCATACTAGTGCTGCATGCACTTACTGGTGATTCTCATGCAGCAGGTAAATACAGCGAAGATGAAGATAAATGTGGATGGTGGGATCCCCTTATAGGACCAGGCAGGGCCTTTGATACTAATAGATACTTTGTTATATGTTCCAACGTAATAGGTGGGTGTCAGGGATCTACTGGTCCATCTTCCATTAATCCCGAGACTGGTTATCCCTATGCAATGGACTTCCCGGTAATAACCATTCAAGATATGGTAGCTGCGCAGGTAGAGCTGCTCAAAGCTCTAGGTATTAACAAGCTGTTAGCGGTTACGGGGGGGTCCATTGGAGGTATGCAAGCAATAGAATGGGTGATTAGATACCCTGACTGGGTGGAAAATGCGCTTATATTCGGCGCATTACCCAAGACGAGCCCTCAGTCGATAGGCTTCAACGCTGTTGGACGCCAGGCAATTATGATAGATCCGGAATGGAAGGGAGGTAAGTATTATCCTTCCCCAGGTCCGGTAGCGGGGTTAAGTGTTGCACGCATGGTAGGTATGATCACCTACCAAAGCTACGAAGGTATGTGGATCAGATTTGGCAGGAAGCTTGCAACCCGACCTACAACCTATTCTCCACTAGGAGAGAAGTTTGATGTCGAGGGCTACTTGGAGTACCAAGGTTACAAGCTAACTCAGAGGTTCGATGCTAATTCCTACCTCTACCTCACGCGGGCTATGGACTTGTATGATGCCTCCGAAGGTTTTGATTCTGAACTGGAGGCCTACGACAGGATAAGGGCAAATATCCTATTAGTAGGCATAAGCACCGACTGGCTATATCCACCCCATGAGGTGAAGGCGTTCGCTAACCAGCTAAGAGATCTTGGTAAAAATGCTGTATACGAGGAACTGGATTCTATACATGGCCACGACGCTTTCCTTAAAGAATGGGAACAAATGACCCGCATAATTACGCGTTATATGGAGAATCTGGGTGACGAGGCGCATTACGTAACTTCGCCACTGGGTGATGGTGAGCTGATAAAATGATCTGTTCGTAATTCTCGCTTCTGGGAGCTTGTACATGCTCATACTTAAATTTGGTGGGACGAGTGTAGGGTCCGCTCAACGTATATTAGCTGTTGCGGACATAATAAGAGCCAATCTAGATCGGAAGCCAGTAGTCGTGCTGTCCGCTATGAGTGGCGTGACTGATTCTCTGGTTGTTGCGACGAATGCCGCAGCTAGAAGAGATGATGCTACTGTAGCGACAATAGTAAGAGATCTCAGAGAGAAGCATCATACGGCAGCTCAACTTTGTGTGGATGACTCACTTAGGCCAGAGGTTGTTCACAAGATAGATGAGTATATAGATACCCTCGCACGGATACTCGCTGCTTTGTCTTTGTTACAGGAGGCAAGCCCAAGATCCAGGGATCTAGTTGCATCTTATGGAGAGAAGCTATCGACAACCTTACTTCATGCCACACTCACCTCTCAGGGTATACCGAGTGAGATTTTGTCTGCAGAAGCCGTAATCAAGACGGATGATAACTTTGGTGAAGCTATGCCTTTGATGGAGCAGACAGCTACCGCCTCTAGGCAGTTAATTCCTCCTTTGATAAAGAAGGGAATAGTCCCAATAGTGCCTGGATTTACGGGATCGACTGTTGAAGGTATTACCACCACTTTAGGTAGAGGAGGATCAGATTATACTGCAACTATCTTGGGGGCAGTTCTGGACGCAGACGAAGTCTGGATCTACACAGATACAGATGGAGTGCTTACGGCTGACCCCAAGGTTGTGCCAAATGCAAGACCTATAAGCCACCTCTCGTACGCGGAAGCCCGTGAGCTCTCCTTTTTCGGCGCCAAGGTTATACATCCCAGGACGGTTTTGCCTGCCATCGATCATGGTTTCCCTATAAGGGTTTTGAATAGTTTTAACCCCTGTTTTGCTGGGACTATCATAACAGCTGAGGGAGAAAGGACTGGACAACCAGTAAAATCCATAGCTTACACTAGGAATGTCTGTATAGTCACAGTGGAAGGCTCTGGAAGGCCTGGTGGCCCCAGGGTCGCTGGAAGGACTTTGAATGTACTTGAGCGTCTGTCTACAGATGCGTTTCTAACTAATGCTTCCTCTCCTGAGCAAAACTTGAGCTTTGTACTGCCCACCGAAAGAGCTAATGCGATAGTACGTGAGCTGACCATAGAGTTTGCAGACGAGATCCGACGGGGGGAGATCAGAAGGATAGACATGCAGGACCATCTCGGAGTCTTCTCTTGCGTTGGGGAGGGGTTGGGTGAGACTTCTGGTATAGGTGCAAGGGTCTTCACAGTTTTGGGGAAACTGGGTATCAGCGTACACGGATTTGCTCAAGCTCCATCTGGAACCAGCTTTTCGTTCGTTGTTGACTCCGAACAGCTTGATGAGGCTGTTAGGGGCATGCACGAAGAATTCATAGGGAACATGGAGCCTGTAGGTTAGCTATGAAGAGCATTGGAATATTCCAGTTGGGGCTGGGTAAAGTAGGCAAATCCCTTGTTGATTTGATAATTGGGAATCAGCACAAGTGGGAGAGACTCGGATGGGAAGTCCGATATGTTGCTCTAGCTGATTCCAGCGGTGCCATCATTCCTTATTCTCCCTATTTTTCCTCTGAAGAGTTGATGGAGATAGCTTCGTATAAGCTTAGCGGTAGTAAACTGGCCGATTTCGGGAAATGCCAGTTTTATGATTCGCTGGACGTGGTTGAATCTCTCCCTAACTATGGCCTCAATGTGATGATAGACTGTGCTTCTGGTGAGCATACCTTGCCTGTAATTCTCAAAGCACTAGAGGCTGGCTGGCATGTCTTACTTTCCAATAAGCAGCCCCTAGCGGTTGGCCTCGGCGAATATTCTAGGCTTGCACGCTACTCGGACCACTTATGGTATGAGGCGACAGTGGGGGCTGGTCTACCTATCATAAGTACCTTGCGTTCTCTTCTTGATTGTGGTGATAGTATAGATTACATCCAGGGAGTTTTCAGCGGTACGCTCGGGTTTATATCTTCGAAGATCTCATCGGGAACCACTTTTTCAGAAGCCTTAAGAGAAGCGGTCAATCTCGGATACACTGAGCCAGACCCTAGGGATGATCTGTCTGGCGTGGACGTGGCCAGGAAAGCATTGATCCTAGCCAGGTCACTTGGCAGACAGATCGAAATGTCGGATGTCAAGTTGAGTTCTTTTATTCCAGATCTGAACTATGATGAATCGGTAGAAGAATTCATGAGCCGTATAGAAGATTATGACCAATACTTTGAGCAGCTGTCTGTACAGGCTGCGCAAAGCAAGCAGGTAGTCAAGTATGTAGCTCGTGTTCCTGTTGACGGAGATGTAACTGTTGGTTTGGAAAGCTTGCCGGCTTCTACAGTGTTTGGGAGTGTCTCGGGGCCTGATAACGTATTCGTTTTCTCTACAAGAAATTATAAGGATAATCCTATCGTGGTCATAGGTCCAGGTGCTGGACCTGTACGCACGGCAATGGGTATAGCCAGTGATCTCCTTAATCTAATGAGGTGAGGTATATGTCTAAGATTGGGGTTGGTGTTCTAGGTGCAGCTGGCATGGTAGGACAGCGATTCCTGCAACTATTACAGGACCATCCGATGTTTGAGGTTGTTCAGCTGTTTGGTTCCGATAGAACAGCGGGAAAGAAGTACGGTGAGGTAGTCAGATGGCAGATGGATACAGATTTGCCATCTAGGGTCTCTGAAATGGTAATAGAACCCATAGACCTTAGTAATATGGATTGTGAAGTGCTATTTTCGGCGCTTCCCTCTGAAGAGGCAAGGAAGGTTGAACCCCAGCTGGCACAGAAGGGTTACAAGGTGTTCACCAATGCTAGTGCTCTTAGAATGGACCCTTATGTTCCCCTGATAATACCCTTTGTTAACCACGACCATATTCACGCTATAGAGGAGCAACGTAAGCAGTATGATTGGAAGGGGTTCGTAGTAGCTAATCCAAATTGCAGTTCCACTCCGGTAGTTATATCCCTGAAGAGATTGCACGAGATGTTCGGAGTGAAGAAAATAATTGTGACTACATTACAAGCTGTTAGTGGTGCGGGGTATCCGGGAGTACCTTCCCTGGATATATTAGGTAATGTGATCCCTTACATTTCTGGGGAAGAGGAGAAGGTAGAAACCGAGCCTCTAAAGATGCTAGGGGTTTGGGAAAAGCCTGATTTCAGATACGCTGATATCTCGATAAGCGCCCATACTAATAGGGTGCCTGTGAAGGATGGCCACCTCGTTACCATCTCTGTCGAGTTTGATAGACCCGTAAGCCAACAGGAAATATTAGATGCATGGGAAAACTGGCAACCGCCTGTCATGAGCATGAACCTTCCGTCACTGCCTCCCAGACCTCTTATATACAAACATGAGAATGATAGACCTCAGCCTGTAAAGGATGTGATGACCCTCTCAGGTATGGGAACTGTGGTAGGACGGCTGCGACCATGTAAGGTGCTCGATTGGAAGTACATAGCTTTAGCACATAACACAATAATAGGTGCGGCTGGGTGCTCGATCCTGAACGCCGAGCTTTACTATGCGACATATTGCTAGCTTAGTATGTGGCTTTGACTTCCTGAATGTATCCTTGCTTATAAAAGTATCGAAGGAAGCCTTGTACATCCATTTCATAGCCAGAGATAAGCCTTAGAGTATCAGCTATAAGCGGGTCTGTGGATGGCGACATGTTAATCTTGCTTAGTGCGTATGCCTCCAGGTCTCTGGCTAGTTCTGGCACATTTACTTCCTTCTTGCTGTCCAATTTGCCCAGCAGATAATCTCTCCAATCGAATAGAGATCTCTCTAGCTCATCAAGATGATGATCAACATCTTGAAATTCTCCGAAATGTGTTAAGTAGAGTCTGGAGGGTTTATAGCTCTTGATGGTCTTGATGCTTGTCCGCCATTTCTCGAGATCAAGATCTGGGGGTGGGGTGGGAGGCAGTGGAGCACTCATCTCGTTCAGCCTGACGCCAGCAACATCGCCAGTGAAGGCTGTATTAGACTGCCTATCTATATAGGTTACGTGGTGAGAAGCATGACCAGGCGTGTAGAGAATTTCGATTGTTCGATCTGCCATTACCAGCTGGTCTTTATCTTTTAGGCTAACGATCCTGCTCTCTTCAACGGGTATCACCTCTCCCCATAGATCTTCCATAGCATTTCCGTATACTCTCTTGGCACTTGCAAGCAGCCGCTCAGGATTTGACATATGAGGCGCACCAATCTCGTGAACGTAGAGCTTGGCATTTGGGAGATGCTGTAGAAGCAGTCCTGCACTACCTGCGTGATCTAGGTGTATATGTGTGACTAACACCCCGCTTATAAAGTCTCTTGCTATCCCCAACTCTCTAATGCCTTCAAGCAGGTTGTGAAGCGTTGTTGAAGGGCCGCACTCTATCAATACTGCCTCCTGGCTGCCAATTAGTAGATACGAGGCAATAGCCCTGGGCGTATTTTTGAACATCAAATCTATCACCCATAGGTTCTCGTCCAACCTCTTGCAGAGACTCAAGGTTTTTTCCTCTTTCCTCCATCATTCATTGTTGCGTGTTATTATTGATTGGTGAAGTCTGTAGAATATATGCGGTATCTTTGTAAGGAGGACACCGTTGTCTTACTACGATCGCACAGCTAGATATCTTGTATTGGCAGTCGTGATCTTACTTTTCTTGGTAACTGTGTACATTACTTTTCTAATGCCTCACAATACTGGTCCTGCACCAAGTAGTGTGCCCTCTCCTGGACAAGTAGCTCCTTTCATAAGATAGAGATAATCTCCTGTATTTCGGGAATAGTGAACAGTCAGATTAGGACCAGTAGAAAATCTGGTCCTTTCTGCTCTCAGGAAGCATGCGTTTCAAGGAAGTCAACTACTCTGTTAACATACGCCTCTCTATCCTGGAAATATGCGCCACAGTGTCCCACGTTTGGTAAGACCCATAACTCTTTTGGATCTCCAGCCGCTTCATAAAGTGCAATAGAATCCTCTAGACTACAGAGATCATCACATTCCCCATGGATGAGCATGATAGCTCTTGGAGAGATTTTCCTTACCTCTCGAATAGGTTCGACTTCATCTATGTCGTAGGGCAAAAACTTTTCTGCCAGGTTTACGATTGGAAATGCAGGTAAGCCCGTCTTGCTTCTGAAATATCTTCTGATAACTTTTTTCTGTGAGGCGAAGGGCGAATCAGCAACTACTGCCGATACTCTTTGATCTCTTGCTGCTGCCATTATTGCTATTGAGGCTCCCATTGAGTAGCCAATAAGAGCTACAGGTAACTGATGAGCCCTCCTAGATGCAAGATTGATAGCAGCCAATGTATCTTGGGTCTCATAATAGCCCAGAGTGTTTATATAGGGATCGGAATCACCTCTACCTCTATAATCAAACATCAGTATGTTCATCTTATGACGCCAAAGGGCGCCAGCTATTCCCAAGCAGTCTGACTTAGGCCTTCTATGTCCAGCAAGTGTTATGACCGTCCTCTTAGCTTCGGGGTGTGTGATCCACCATCCTTTGAGCCGTATCCCATCTGATGATTGAATGACAACGTCTTCAAATGGAATTCCCAGCTCCCAGGGAGTCATTGTGCGAGGATCATAGGAGGATGGTGCCACCATTCTTCTTGCTAGCTGGCGGGCACCCAAGGTCATAAGGACCGTTGCCCCTATTGGCACACTTATGAGCATGTTTATCTTAGCCACTTTGCCAGCCATTCCTAGTAAGGATTATATCACCATACTGTGGCACTGCTCTTGCTCTCTATTAGGAGAATAATTTATCAGGAGGAAATAGAATGTCACTTACGGACCCAAACATTGTTGATACTGAACCCAATCCTGTTAATGAGAGTCTTCCAGACACAGGTCAACCTGACAACGCTGATGCGGGACTAACTGGATCTGGAGATGTTGATATCGATGCTACTCCAGAGCGCGGAGAGCCTCCCGAGGAAGAAATGTCGGATAACGATGTAAAAGTAGATAGAAACCTTGGGAGCTAGTCAGAGCCGAGAACAATAGTCCTAGCAAACGTTGCGTTACACTGTAGAGAGCCACGATGGAGGATTTGTCCAGTCGCTGGCCTCTACTGCATTCAGGTCCACATATAGGGTTATGGTTTGTTCATTTACTTGATACACAGCCTGGTGGGGAATGTACAAAGTTGGCTTGCCTGTGCTTCCTTCCACCTCGACTACAGCATCAGGTATTCCCTCTCTCTCATCTATGCTTAGTTCCGTAGTGTCTTCGGTTTCTCTCATACCTACTTGGGCTATGCTATGCCGCTCCCCGGTGATATCTTGACCAAAGTGCACAGCCTTGACCTTGCCAAGAGTAGTTCCATCAGAAGTCTTGACCTGCATGCCTTCCTTGACCATATGGAAAGTAGTAGGATCTGCCATTTCCTTCTCCTGCACATTTTTATAGTTTATAAGCCAAAACTTGGAAGGGGTCAATCCACTAACTTGCTAAACCTCTAATGTGATGTAGCATAAGGTCGCTCATATTTGGCCCTTGCCAACCAAGGGGAGTATATACATACCATCTCTTGTTGCCTTGCTGATCTATGATGAATATCCCAGGTGTATGTATAATTTGTCCACCGTATTTCTGGCTTTTCTCAGATAATACATTGTAATTCTTCCAAACAGTCCTTAGAGTAGATGGGCTGCCATTCAAGAAGTGGAAGTTAGATATCTCCTCTAATCCCCACTGCCTTATAGCTTTATTTATATCCTTTTTACTAGATACTTTAGGATTAACGTTTATTGCCAGAAATACTACTTGATCTCTCAAGCTTCCTAAGTTTTGGTAGGCCTTTTTAATATCCTGGGAGGTTAGAATACATATATCAGCACAGTGCGGGTCCATGAATGACAATACCACTATCTTCCCATGAAGGTCAGATAGACTCATTTGTCTACCATGCTGATCCATCAGGCTAAAATCAGGGGCCTTGCCAGAAAGTTCTGTCCCTGCATACTGTTCTGAATCATTTCGAGCTAGTGGTTTAGTGCACGAAACTGTAAGTATCGATAATAGCATCGCTAGATATATGACTTTCGATGCTAATTTTGCCACGACAACCCTCCATCACGACTTACGTAGACATTGCCTTGTTGATCAAGTACCGCAAGCATGTTTGACTCTGGGTCTCCTACTGCTACGGAGATGATGAGGCCACTAGTAGTTAGTGGTATCTTTTGCCAACCTGATGAGGTTAGTTTCCAGAGGCCAACGGATGTGCCAGCGTAGAGTATATTGCTGCTTGGTTGTAAGTTGAGATCCATAACTACGCCACCTGGACTACTAATTGGCTGCCAGCTGTGTCCGCCATCTTTACTTTCCCATATCTCAGAAGCTACTCCGGTATAGATATGGTTGCTGTCTTGAGGGTCTATAGTTATGCTCGTTATACCGCCCTCGCTTCCTTGAGGTGCTCCAGTCTTTTGCCATGTGTTCCCTGCGTTTGTGCTTACGTAGATATTCCCTTGCGAAGACGCTATGTATATGGATCTGCCATCTTGAGATGCAGCTATATCTTCAATTGATACGGATGCTGGAGGTTTGATTAACTTCAGATTATGGGAGCTGTCGAGGAAGTAGATGTTTTTCTTTGTTGCGAAGTACATGGAATTGTCTGATAAGGGGCAGATACTTATAATGTTTGCTATTTCAGATGTCAGTGTGCCCCAGTTCTTGCCGCCATCTTGGCTTATCATTAGCCCACCCCCGAATCCGAAGTAGACATTTGTATCGGAAACAGCCACTACCCTAGGTTCATCAACGGCAAAGTGATGGGTGGCTACTACCTGCTGCTTTGAGGACTGCTGTCTTGCTAGTATAAGGTTACCCAGGGCTAGTCCAACTACAGCGCCTAGTATGGCGGTGATACCTATATAGAGCATGAATTTAACACGTTGAGAGGTAAGAATCTTAGATCTGGTGTTTACTTTCAACTCTTGATCTATAAACTCCTGACTGACATAAATTATCCGTCAGGAAATTGTAGCATCTGGAGCAAAAAGGTATTGAGTAATGCGGAATTGCTATAAGTATCTTAGGAACCAGTCCCTGGCTAGATCTGCAACTACCTCTAACTTGCCTGGCTCTTCAAATAGGTGACTAGCGCCTTCTACTATCTCTAATCTTTTCGCACAATTCAATTTATCAAATGCTCTTCTGTTCAGTTCTATAACCGGGTAATCTAGGCTCCCTACTATCAGCAGAGTTGCAGCTTTTACTTGCTCGAGATAAGGTTCCGCTAGATCTGGTCTACCTCCTCTTGAGACGACGGCTCCAATGTCGTCAGGGTTTCTGGCTGCCGTTATTAGGGCTGCTGCAGCGCCGGTGCTTGCTCCAAATAATCCTTTGTTGAGTCCTACCAGGTCGTCTCTGTTATTTGCCCAATGCAGGGCGGCTTCAACCCTACTGGAGAGTTTGGGGATATCGAATCTCAGTTGGCTACTTCTTAGATCTATAACCTCTTCCTCAGAGCTAAGTAGATCCATCAGTATAGTAGCTAAACCTGCGGCATTTAGACGTTCGGCTACAAATCTATTTCTGGGGCTAAACCTGCTGCTACCGGTGCCATGTGCGAATATAACCAATCCTCGTGGATCTGAAGGTATACATAGGAAACCCTTAAGCTGGGTGCTATCAGCTAATATGGTTATCTCCTGTTCACCTAAGGTGTTCACAGCTACATCTCTCCCTTGCTTTGAGCCTGTTCTTGGGTCGATTCTATTAGACGTTTGACCTCCTCATCCGATATCTGCCTGAAGTCACTGTACCACAAGCCAACTGCCCCAAGCTCCGAAGGGGTTAGTAAACATACTAGCTCGTCTACCAGACTACGCATGAATGGAATTGCCTGTGAGGCGCATACTGGTATTGCCAGAATTATCTTCTTAGGATTTCTGCGCCTGACTGACTCCACAGCTGCTCTAGCTGTTACGCCTGTTGCTAGGCCATCATCTACTATAATCACAGTCTTACCTTCGAGAGGGATGTCTGGTCTCCCATCTCTATATTCCTGTGTCCTTCTTTGTAGCTCTTGAGCTTCCTCTTGAGATACTTTCTCTATATATTCTTTGCTAACTCCAAGGAGTCTTATCAATCGGTCGTCCAGAACCCTTATACCTCCCGGTGCTATTGCTCCTATACCTAGTTCGGGTTGCCCTGGGGCACCTAGCTTGCGAGCTATCAGCACGTCCATTGGGACACCCAGGTAGGTTGCTATCTCGTAACCTACCGGTACTCCTCCTCTTGGTAGTGCTAGTACTACTACATCCCCTTGTCCTTTATATAGAGATAGCTTCTCGGCCAGCTTTCTGCCTGCTTCGGATCTGTTTCTGAACATGATCTTTTCCCCTGATGGATTTTGTAGCAAGGAGGATTCCAAGGCAGCAGCATTATGATAGGTATCTGTGGACTTCTGCGTCCTTAGACTTTGTCTTCCATTTCTGTTCTTTCAGAAAGTGTTCTACCCAAGGACCAGTGCTCAACAAACCAGATGTAGCAAAGGCGTGTACTATCATAGGAGCTATTAAGGACTCTCCAGTTATCAAAAATAGGCAACCAAATAGGAAACCAGCCGCAGTAACGCCTGCTACAGCTTTGCTTCCCCATTTAGCAGGTATATGGTAAGCGCCGAATACTAGGGTAGATATGAATAATGCAGTGGGATTGCCTATGTAGTTACCCAACAGCCCAATCATGATACCCCTGAAAACCAATTCTTCTGCGGGTGCATTCAGCACGCAGTAGTATGTTGTTTCAAGTAGTACATCAGGGGTTGTAGGGCTGGAATTCCATTTGAGGACCTTTACCCGAAATGCCCAACTTACTACGCCCATTATGATGCCAATCAATATCGCTGGTAATAGGGTGTGTACACCACTAAAGTACAAGCCAATATCCTTTGCGGATAAAGGAGTGGCTAGAATCAGCATTGCCGGGATAGCTATCATTGGGACTATTCGAAACGGAAAATCCCACTTCATCCAGCTTATGGAATCTTTTACAGTAACTTTTCTGCTGGACATCCTGGTACCTGGTGTACTGCTAGCCGAATAATTTATCGAGGTAGTTATTTACGTCTTGTCTATAAGTATCTCTTTTCCCGAGATCCTTTGTTATCCATTCCCTGATTGGATTACCATATTTGAGATGTTCTCTAACTATACGCTGAAGCCTCTCTGGAGTGACGCCACCGTACCAAACCCGGTCGGGATAGATGATCAGTGTAGGACCTAACTCACACAGTTTACTGCAAGCTGCTGGACGAAGGAGGACATCTCCTTCTAAGCCTTCGTCTCTTAGAGCCTGTTCTAGCACTGTAATTAATTGGGATGTGTTGCGCTTGGAGCAATCGGCTCCAGCGCAGATAGCTACGCTATACTTCATATCTTTTTCCATTACATAACTTAGTTAGATTATACTACTAACAGCTTGTGTATTGCCCCTTGGGTGAGAACTGTATGTATGACTTCACAATCATAAAGTCTACAAAGCTCCCAGTGTATGTTAGGTGCATAGCTGATATCCTAGTAATACTTGGGTTCCTATTGGTTCTAAGTTGCATGCCAGGGGCTGCTCGAGAGGACACCTTCCCTCAAAGTAATCTAGAGAAGATAGAAATCACCAGTCCGGATTTTATTCAGGAGAATTCAAAGTTAGTGATACCAACAAAGTTCACCTGCGATGGAGAGGATATATCTCCCACCTTGAAGTGGAAAGGGGTACCTCCCAAAGCTCAGAGCTTAGTGTTGATCATGGATGATCCCGATGCTCCTGGTCATATATCTCCATGGTCGCATTGGGTCATGTTCAATATTCCTGCGACTCAAATTGGCTTGCCACAAGCTTTACCTAGAACTATTAGGCTGCCTAATGGAGCCGTACAGGGAGTAAATGACTTCAAAGAGCATGGGTACCGCGGCCCTTGTCCTCCTAACGGCACTCACAGGTACTACTTTCATCTATATGCCTTAGATATCAGGCTGAATCTCACCCCTAATGCGACAAGAGATGCGGTACTGAAAGCAATGAAAGGACATGTAATTGCTTATGGAGAGCTGGTAGCGAATTATAGCAGGTAGCTCGAGTTGTTATATTATTACGAAATTCTTGATCGATAATACCTAGATCTGGTGCCGTAGTAGCAATTTGCTTATACATGGAGGAATATGACTGATAAAAGGTATGTAATAGTAGGAAATGGCATAGCTGGGACGACCTGCGCTGAGACCCTGCGCAAACTTGACCCTAATTGCAAGATTACTATAGTTGCCGCTGAACCATACCCTCTATATAACAGAGTAGCTCTTCCACGGTTTCTGAAGGGGATAGTTAGAGAAGAAAAGGTATTCATGCGTACCTTAGAGCAACACAGGGAGAAGGGCATAGACCTGCTCACATGCACCGTTGCCCAACACTTGGATACTAATGAGCAGTTACTGTACCTGGATAACGGGCAGATACTTCCTTACGATGCCCTTCTTATAGCTACGGGTGGTAGGCCTAACAAACTACCTTGTGAAGGTGGAGATCTCCCCTTTGTATTTAACTTTCAAACCATGGATGATACTAAGAATATTATCAGGGAGGCTACTGAAGGAAAGTCTGGGGTTGTAGTAGGGGGGTCATTCATATCCTATGAGCTTGCTGAAGGTTTTGCAATGCGAGGGCTTAAGACTACTTGGGTTATGAGGGGCCCTAGGTTTCTTCGCAGAACCTTGGATGAAGAGGGTGGCGCTATAGTGCATGAGCTTGCCAGGGAGCATGGAGTAGAAATTATCTACCAAGATGAGGTTGAAAAGATAGTCTCGGATGATGGCGTTAGAGGTCGGGTCATCACCAAGAAAGGGCGTGAAATCGATGTAGACATTGTTGGGGTAGGTGTAGGGCTTACTTTGAACACTGATTTTCTGCAGGGAAGTCCTATAAGGATAAATAGAGGGGTTGTGGTAGATGAGTACCTTCGGACCAATATAAATAACGTATATGCTGCTGGTGATATAGCTGAATTCTACGATGTTATCATCCAGAGCTACAACATCATGGGAACTTGGGATAATGCCCTCTCTCAGGGTAGGGTAGCTGCAATCAATATGGCCGGAGGTAATGAGATCTATAAGGAAGTTCCTACCTACACCAGCCCGCTGTTCAATTCTAATATTGCAGTTATAGGGGCAACTCCTGAGATAAATCCAAATCTGGAGTATGTAGTAAGGGCTGACATAGATTCTAAAGAATACAAAAAGCTATTCTTTATCGAGGACAGGCTAGTAGGTGCTATCACAATTGGGAGTCCGCGGGGAAGAAAGAGAATGATTAGCATGATTCTCGCCGGAGAAAAAATAGAGGGACCCCGAGAGAGCCTGCTTGATCTTAAGTAAAATTAGGCTTAAGTAAACTTGGGGAGGTATAACCTCCCCAAGTTTACTTATACACATGCGGCTACTGCCTTATCTTTTTCTAATTCCAGTTTTTGTGGGACGTACAGCTTGCCCACGCCAATGCGTGCATCGGCCATACCATAGTACACATCAATACGATCTGGCTGCCCAAGATCTATCCTCTGATCTACGGCCGTTGGGAATACGACGTTGTTTACAATCCCCTGCCTCTCATCCTCCGTTGTAGGTTCGAGGATGGGCATCTTGGAGCGATAGATAACTTTAGTGGGATCGTCTCTATCTAGTACCAAAGCTCCCGCTGCGTAGTAGACATTTGGTTGTAGGTCTACACCTTCTATGATCTCGCCACTAACTCCATGGAACAGGGTCAGCCAGCCGTGTTTGGTCAGTATAGGAGGAGTCCCGCCACCTATTTTTAGTGCTTCCCAGGATTCTTGTGGAACAGCGAGCAATCTGTGGTTAGAGAAATGCGTTAGCCCCCTAAGATCAGAGCCAATCTTGTCCACCGGGCAGTAGGAGATCCATATGCTCGGCCTCGAGTCTTCTACACCTTCTGGGAGCACTTGATAGGGAGGTGCTCCCCAGGGGGCAACATCGTAAGTTGGCCTATGAATGAGAGCTATAGAATCGTTTCCATCAGGGTCCTTAATGAGCTCTGGGAATATTAGGGCATCCTTATTGGTATAGAAGTCAAACTCTACACCTCTAGCTGGTGCAAACTTGGCAAGTCCAAGCCGCCTCCATTCGAAGAGGTCATCGGACACAGCTAAAGCTATTCTTGGTCCTAATGGACCATATGCGGTATAGGTCATCACATATTTGTCCAGGTAGGTTACGAAGGTTAATCCTAGGATCTTCGCATCCTGCCGTTCTAGGGTTCTTCTCATAAGAGGCGGTAGGCTCAAGTACATAACCCAGACGTTCGACAGCCTTAGGATCTCCCTGATCGTCAAATATAACCTTAGCTATACCTATCCTAGAGTAATTTTTCTCTGCTACTACTCTTGGGAAGATATATAGCTCTCCATTCCGACTCCTAGCTGCTGCGGGATTAAGAACTCCCCAGGCTTCATCGGGGTTGTTAGGATCGGGTTCCATTATTACTCCGAGGCGTTCTATGCAGAAGAGAGGCTTTTCTGTCACGGTCACTTAACCGCCTCCTAGAATTTGAATAATGCTCCAACAAGAAATAACATAATCGTTTGTATTTTGTTTCCTATTTGACACAATAATCCCCTACGTTTGCAAATGGTTGATAACTGATCTCTTAATATATTTACGTTTTTTAAATTCTTCAGTTTTCTCACAGTTACTATTTTTGATCTCAGCCACAGTTCCCCTCATATGGCAAGATTTATGCTTGCTGCTTGACTGGGGAAACGATGGCTGCTGAGCAACAATTATATCGGAAAGCCTTTCTAAATTTTAGGATATTTATATAATCAGTGCTAGTTACGCTGGGTGTTCCGTAGTGGAGGATAAGAGGAGATCCAGTATGGACTTTCTACAGAAGATATCTGAGAGGGTAGGTATTTCTCCTAATGCTGTAAGTAACCAGAGTAAGCGCTTATATCCAAGAATCAGAGACGCGCAAGTTACAGTGAGTGTTTGTCCCTATTGTGCCGTGGGTTGTTCACAGCTCGTTTACCATAAAGACGGTAAAGTAATTGATGTAGAGGGCAACTATGCAAGCCCCATTAATGGTGGGACCCTGTGCCCTAAAGGAGCAGCCACTTCTGGGCTTATCAATAGCCCTATGAGGATTAGAAATGTCAAGTACAGAGCTCCTTTTTCTGACAAGTGGGAGGAGAAATCCCTCGACTGGGCGCTGGATAGGATAGCCCAGCTAGTGAAAGAGACTAGGGACCGTACTTTTGAAGAGTATGACCCCTCTGGTAGGAGAGTAATGCGTACCCTGGGTATAGGACATCTTGGAGGGGCTACGCTTGACAATGAAGAGAATTATCTTATCAAAAAGCTGTTCACAGCTGGTCTGGGTATTGTAGCGGTAGAGAATCAAGCACGTATATGACACTCTAGTACAGTGCCCGGTCTGGGCGCTCGACTGGGTAGAGGCGGTGCGACTACCTTTCAGCAGAGCTTGGCGGACTCTGACTGCATAGTCATTATGGGGTCCAACATGGCCGAGAATCACCCAGTAGGCTTCAGATTTGTCATGATGGCCAAAGAAAAGGGTGCAAAGCTCATACATATAGACCCCAGATTTACTCGAACCTCTGCCCTGTGTGATATTCATGTGCCTCTTCGAGCCGGAAGCGATATAGCATTCCTCGGAGGGCTTATCAACTACGTGCTGAATCATGATAGGTGGAATTCAGATGATTTCTTCCAGACCTATGTGCGTCACTATACTAATGCCACGGCAATAATAGATGAGAACTTCAGAGATACAGAAGATCTGGGAGGGTTATTCTCTGGTTATGATCCTGATTCAAGATCTTATGATACATCTTCCTGGAAGTATAGTGGAGAAGGGTTACACTCCTCCCCTGTAGATCATGAGAGTCATACGGGCGAGGCACATGTAACTGGCTCAAAGGACACCCTTTCAGATAACTCTGAGTTTGACCTGACTATGCAGCACCCTCGGAGTGTGATGCAGATTCTGCGTAAACATTTCGCGCGTTATACACCTGATATGGTTGCTGAGATATGTGGGATACCCAAGGAGTTGTTTATAAAAGTGGCTGAGACCATAATCGAGAACAGTGGTAGAGACAAGACCACCGCTTTCTGTTATGCAGTGGCTTGGACTCAACATACTACTGGTTCTCAGATGATAGGCTGCTGCGCTATCTTGCAATTATTACTGGGGAACATTGGTAGACCTGGAGGAGGTATCTTAGCCCTAAGAGGGCATGCAACGATTCAGGGTTCTACCGACATTCCTACCCTCTACAACTTGTTGCCAGGGTACCTGCCGATGCCTTCTTCGGAAACTGATGAGGATCAAACTTTATCTGGGTATATAGCCCACTATCAGACTCAGACCGGTTGGTGGTATAACCTTCCAAAGTACATTATCAGCCTGCTGAAAGCCTATTACGGTGATAATGCCACTGCTCAGAACGATTATGCTTATGACCTTCTGCCTCAGATAGGTGGGGATTACTCCTTTGAGGCAATGATTCCTCTCATGCGTGATGGTGTAATGAGGGGGCTATTCTGCTTTGGTCAGAACCCTGCCGTTGGGGGGCAGAATGCTCGCCTTGCACGTAGAGCTCTGGCTTCTCTTGATTGGCTAGTGGTCAGGGATGTTCACGAGATAGAGACGGCATCTTTCTGGTATGCCTCACCTGAGGTTAAGAGAGGGGAGATCAGGCCCGAAGAGATCCCAACAGAAGTATTTCTATTGCCTGCCGCTTTACCGCCTGAGAAAGATGGGTCGTTTACTAATACCCAACGTTTGGTGCAGTGGCACGATAAGGCTGTAGATCCTCCGGATGATGCAAGATCGGAGACTTGGTTCCTCTATCATCTAGGCAGGAGACTAAAGGAGCTCTATGCAGATGATGATTCTCCAAAGGGAAGGCAAATCTCGGCTCTTACATGGAATTATAGTACCGAGGGACATTTGCAGGAGCCAAAGGCTGAGGATATCTTGTACGAGATCAACGGCTATCGAGTCGAAGATAGAAAACTTCTTGAGGGCTTCGAGGATATAAAGGATGATGGTTCTACTGCGTGTGGTTGCTGGATATACTGCGGGATAACTCCCGATTATGGTGTAAACAGGGCTAGAAATCGTGATGCTGATGATAAGGCTTCACTCGGTTGGGGATTTTCATGGCCTGCCAATAGACGTATTCTCTATAATCGCGCTTCTGCTGATCCCCAGGGCAAGCCTTGGAGCGAGAGAAAGAAATGGGTATGGTGGGATGAATCACAGAAGAAGTGGGTTAGCTATGATATCCCCGATTTCCCCGTGAACAAGGATCCGTCTTACACCCCTCCAAAGGATGCCAAGGGCGTTGATGCTCACTCGGGGGATTCTCCCTTCATAATGATGTCTGATGGCAAGGGCTGGTTGTTCACACCAAAAGGAATGAAGGATGGTCCTTTGCCCACTCACTATGAGCCAAAAGAGTCCCCCTATCCTAACTTGTTGTATCCTGATCACCCGGTCAATCCTTGTGCTATTCTCTTCGAAAGGCCAGATAATCCTTATCATGCTATAGAGGATCCCGCATTCCCACATATATTGACGACCTATAGGCTAACCGAGCATCATACAGCTGGGGGTATGACCAGGTGGGTGCCTTGGTTGGCGGAGCTGCAACCTGAAGGATTTGTGGAAATTAGCCCAGAGTTGGCACGAGAGATAGGTGTAGTTACAGGAGACTGGGTTGTGCTATCTACCGCCAGGGGAGAGATAGAATCCAGGGTCCTGGTTACGGCTAGGTTGCAGCCTATAGTTAGGGACGGTAGAAGAATACATCAAATAGGTATGCCATGGCACTTCGGATACGGTGGGCTTGCGAGAGGGGCATCTGCTAACGATCTTAGTGCACTTATCGAGGATCCTAACTCGCGTATCCATGAGGCAAAGAGCTTTACCTGTAATATTCGCAAGGGCAGATTAGACAGGAGATAGTTACGATGTCTGTTGGCAGCTTACAGTCGCCTGTTGGCTTTCTTACAGATACCACTCTATGTATAGGCTGTAAGGCTTGTGAAGTTGCCTGCAAGCAATGGAACCAGCTACCAATAGATGGGCTCACCTGGACTGGGAATAGTTATGATAATACTGGGGATTTGGGAGCCTATACGTGGAGACATGTTGAGTTTATAGAGAGGTTTCAGGAAGATATCCCCAGGGCTTCCGACATGCCTCCTTTTCAAAGCCACTGGCTTATGATGAGCGATGTTTGTAAGCACTGCGCTGTAGCAGGCTGCCTGGAGGCATGCCCCACAGGTGCTATTATCCGCACAGAGTTTGGTACCGTTTACATTCAGCCCGATATATGTAATGGATGCGGGTATTGCGTGCCTGCTTGCCCGTTCGGAGTGCCTGATATCGGCGCGTATGATGGCATATCTCACAAATGCACTCTATGTTATGACAGACTCAAGGATGGCCTTGAGCCAGCTTGTGCTAAGGCTTGTCCTACCGATTCTATTCAGTTTGGCTCTTACATTGAGCTGAAGGAAAGGGCCAGGAGACGGGTAGAGCATCTCCATTTGCTAGGTGTGACTAGCGCCTACATATACGGTGACGAGAACTTCGGTGGTACGAACGGCATACAAGGACTATATGCCATGTTCATTCTTACCGATGAGCCTGAGGTGTATAACCTGCCAAGGAGACCGGAACTTCCTCAGAGAAAAGTTCTGAGGGGTTATTTGTCTGGTTTACTGTTCTCAATCTTGATGATGGTGCTGACTGCTTTGTCCTTGAAGAGACGAGATTGATGGAGCTTATACTATGACTGAGATACGAGCTAGAAGAGAGTCTGAAGATAAAAATCGAATCCAAGACATAACTTATTATGACAGACCTGTGATACACAAGCCCCATTGGGGATGGCTTATTATCACATACTTCTTCCTAGGTGGACTCTCTGGCGCTTGCTACCTGATTGGTTTGATTGCTGACCTTGTAAGGTTTGATGTCACCGGACGTCTTGGCAAGGTTTGCAGGTATATATCTTTATCCTCACTTATACCTTGTCCTGTGCTTCTCATACTTGATCTGAAGAGACCTGAGAGGTTTCATCATATGCTAAGGGTACTTAAGCTACGTTCTCCCATGTCGGTTGGCACGTGGGTACTATCTATATTTGGCCTGCTATCTGGTGCTGTGACTACAGCTGATCTGTTACGTAACATACTTCCTCAGGGTAAGGTCAATAAATTCCTTCATGCGTTAGATCCTATGCTATCTCTCGCCAAGGTAATGGCAGGTTTGCCTGCTATGTTTATGACGTTCTACACTGCAGTGCTTCTCGCTGCCACTGCTGTACCAGTGTGGACGAAGAGAGCTGCAACCTTGCCTTTGGTGTTCGTGTCTTCTTCTTTTTCCTCAGCTTTGGCAGTTACTTCCCTGGTTACTTCCATTACAAAGATGTTTGCAGTTAATAAAGCGTTGGTGTCACTTCAGCTGTGGATGATCCCTATCGACTTTATAGTCAAGTTATTCTTCGAGCGGACTCTTGCGCATAGTCTTAAATTCTACCTAACGGATGGCAGGCTAAAGATTGTAAACTTGCTAGGGGTTAGAATAATAGGTGAGATCTTCCCCCTCTCGCTGCTGTTGATAACACGTATCAGGAAAGCAAATAATCCTTGGATAGGTAGAATATCATCCCTGATGATATTGCTAGGTGCGCTAGCATCTAGGTACGTCGTAGTTAAGGCTGGGGAGAAATCTGCTGTTGATCCTAAGGCTGTCTTCGAGATCACTAGGTGATACCAGTAAAGAGCAGGGATAATACAAAGATAAAAATCCTAAGAAAGCTCAGATCCCGGAAGTTTAGGGAACAGTCAGGGCTGTGCTATGTAGAAGGCATAAGGCAAGTTTACTCCGCCTTCGAGGAAGGCTTCCATTTTGAGTTTCTTATAGTATCTAGCGACCTTCTTAGGAGTGAACATGCCTGGAAATTGGTGAATGATCTTATTAGTAATGGGGCCCAAGTAATAGATGTTGATCAGAATATTTTTAAGTCCATTAGCCTTAGGGACAATCCCCAAGGTATAGCTGGCGTCGTCCGGCAGAAGTGGCATTCACTAGAATCTATAGATCCCAGGGAAGGACTTTGTTTACTAGCACTGAAGGCCGTGCAGGATCCCGGTAATATTGGGTCCATACTACGCACTGCCGATGCTGTAGGTGTAAGATACGTAATACTCTTGGGAGACTCTGTTGATCCTTACGACCCTAATTCTGTGAGAGCTGGTGCGGGAGCTACATTCACTGTAAAGCTGATTAAGACTTCTTTTGAGCGTCTGCTTGATTGGAAGAATGTTCATCAAATACCAGTCATAGGGGCAGTGGGAGGCGCACCCCTGAATTACAGTCGAGTAAATTACCCATATCCCTGCATACTTCTCATGGGTAGTGAAAGACAAGGATTGGACTTGAGAGAGCAGAGTTCATGTGACATGCTAGTGAGCATACCAATGGTGGGTAAGGTTGACTCTCTGAATCTAGCTGTGGCTACTTCGGTCATTTTGTACGAGATATTTGATCAGAGGTCTAGGTTATAAGCTAACTTTGTCTATCTCGTCTTCTTTCAATATTTGTCCGCCTAATATCTTCTGAAAGTCGGTGCAGATATCATAAAAGCTTTCAAACGAATGTACTTTTAGCCCTTTTGAGAGTGCATAGCTTAGTAAAGGCTCTAATGCCCAAACTCTATCTGCCACTTCTGCAGCTCTTCTATCGGATGTACCATTCCCGATGAACCATATCTCATCGTACTGCTTGCGGTGATAGTTGATCACAGCTTCTTTGAACTCTACCTCACCATCGCGATCGAATGGGCTAGGAAGAGAGAGTAACCATTGCCCATCCACATAATCGTCCACTAGTGAATAGACAGGGATGTTCAAATTCTTCCCCAGTACGCTATATATATAGCTTCGTAGTCCGCCACTAACTATTGCCAGATGGAGGTTATATCCCCGACAGCACTCGATAAATTCTTCCCACCCTGGGCGAATCTTTGCAGTTCTCTTGACAAATTCGTTAACCTCATGTGGTGGATTGGGTACGTGTGAGAACTGCTCGCTCATGTTCTCTAATATAGAAACCTTTCCCTGGTCGAATTTCTCTTCTATTCTTTCCCAGTCAGCTGTGGAGAACTCCTTCAGTATCTCTATACCCATATCTTGCAGCGTTATGGTGCCATCGAAATCGCAGAGAACTGCAATTTTCATATTCCCTCCTGGTATAGGTGCTGGATCAACCCAGTATACCAACTATTACCGGCACCACTTGAGTAAAGCGAACACTTGAGTTATCCTTATGCAACAACTGCTGAAGCAGCATGAGGTGAGGCTTATTTTCCCGTCTTTGAATATAAAGATCACAATGCTTTCTCTGATTATTATGCCTTCCCTGTTGGCTTGCTCGATAAGCACGACCAGTGATTATTTGTCTTATAATCCTACCCCTGTCCCAACTTTGCCTATTCCCCAGATAGGTGACCTGCAGATAACTCCTACTGCTGTAGCTACTCCATATCCTACTCCGTCACCCACCAGACAACCTATATCAACCGATATTCCACGCCAAACAAATAAATATGTTCCTCCTGTTCAGCAGGCAACCGATATAGGGCTGGGGAATGTCTTTACTCAGAGGTTTGGCAGGTATATCCAGCCTGGTGGGGATGTTCCAAGCACTATTTCGTGGAATTTCCAATTGCAGGATAGAGTATTGCCCCAAGTTACCTTCCAGGATGGTGTCCTCATTGCAGCTACCTACAATGGTAGAGTCTATGGAATCGATGCGAATTCTGGTATGGAGCTTTGGACTACAAATATTGGTGCTAGCATACTCGTACCTCCTGAGACCAGTGATGGAATAGTCTTCCTTGTTACCACACAGGGGCTTTATGCTCTTGATCACTTTGATGGCCGTGTCCTTTGGCAAAAGGCGATATCCGTAAGCGATGTAAATGATGCTGTTGCCTATAACCAGAGAGCTTATGTGATACTTCACAGAAATGTGCTCTGCTTTGATCTTACTAGTGGTGAGCCTCTGTGGAAAAAGGGATTTCAGAGCAATATATTTGGGGCTCCCGTAATAAGTAGAGATAACTACCTGGTTATGCCGTTAGGTAACGGCTTAATAATGCTCGACTCAAAGGGTAAACAGATTTGGAAGACTCAGAGGGTGAGACCACTGCCTAATGCAACGATAGTAATGGGAAATAAAGAGGTCTTCGTTCCCGCTGACGGCAACTACATAACTTCGGTTTCACTGAATAACGGGAAAATCGGCCAACAGAGGCATTCTGAGCTTACCCCAAGGGATTTGATGCTTTATAGGTCATCTTTGTTGGCAATTACTGTTGGGAACGGAGAAACACATATACTTAGGTACGATTTAGGAAGCAACGGGCTTCAAAGGGACCTAAAACTAAGAGGGATAGACTATGTCTCTGCTTCTCTGGGGGGTGACAGGCTTTATTTGGTTGGGAAGAATGATTTGTACTCTATTAATCTTCCAGACTTGTCTGTAGTCTGGAAGTATAACCTCAAAGGGCAAGCTATAGGTATCCCTATAGTTGTACGGAACTCACTCTACATGATGGTTGACGATAAGATAGTCGCTTTCAATAATCGCAAGATCAGTAATAACTTACCTGAGATTTCTCCTTACTACATGAGGGCTGATGACATTGGAGATGTGCGAGAGCGTAGATTGAGTTTTGCGGACATTGAAACCGCGGGAGCACAATTTATTGATAAGTTCGGTCACAAAGGGATTCTATTTGAAATGAAGACTCCTGATGCCTCTTTATCCTTAAGCTCGGTCTTTGCCTTCGATTACACGGATGACGGCCAGATAGATGTCTACGTTTTTGTCAGCCGTAAGGAGGCAATTATGGAGATGAAGATGTATGGAGAAAAAGGCGATCAGTTTAAGGTAGTCAATGATGCCCTACCTTTTGAAAGTGCTCACGGAGATGTGAAGGTATTTGTCCCCCTGCAACCTTTCCTGTCTCCTCAGGACTTAGAGATCCCCATAAACTGGTATGCCTACACGTATGTAGGTGGCTTACCAGCTCAGGATTTTATAAACAACAATGGAGAATTGTTCCGGCTGATACCAAAAGGTAACTAGATGGTTGAGAATTTATTGTAATTTTTGCAATTATTATTATCGTTAATGTATTTCTAGCTACTGATGTGTATACTACACAGTATGTAGGGACGATGATCACTTATTACTAAGGTGGTGCATTGTAATGGCTCAGCATCATGAAGATTATGGTAGAGAATACGAAAGCCCTTCTCTTAGCAAAGCTATAAACGACATCATGAGAACTCGTGGAATGACAGCTACCCAGGTAGCCGCGAACATGAAATCCGGGCGTAATAGAGCTACTCTCTATAGGATACTAAGCGGCGCAACTCAGGATCCTAAGATTAGTACTTTTATCGATATATGCCAAGCCCTAGAGGTTAGCCCTATAGAGGTGCTGCAGCTGGCTGGTATGGCTGATCATAAGCCTAGAGATACTGATCTTTTAGATATAAGAATGCGTCAAATATTTAGACGTATACAAAACCTACCATATAATCTTAGGAAACTGGCAGTATCTCAAATTGGTGCGCTAACAGATGCGATCTACGATCATTTGCAGCGGCAGGAGAATAAAGGTAGTTGATTAGTTGTAGTATCCCATCTTTTGCAGGTGCCATCTTGTTAGCCACATACCGGTCTCAAAGAAGCCATAAACCCTCCTGGCTTTCTCAGGCTCCCATGAGCTGGCAGGAGTGTTGACCGCTGCTGACCAAATTGCATTTGCCAGCTCATTCACCCTCTCTCTGAACTCTAATGGTGTTCTAGGAATCTTTATATCAACATAAGACTTGTTGCCTGGAAAACTTATTATACTCTTGGGTAATTTAGGCATGTAAGCAAAGACAACCTGGGCATGCTGGAAGGCCATGATTTTCTGGAGGTCCGGCGGAAGGATCTGCTTAGATGGTGTATCTGGATCTTTGCTTACGGCTATGATGTCAGAGGGATCCAGGATATAAGGCAGCTCACTCTTTGGTACGTACTCGGTGCGCATAGCCCACTTGTATCCAGTCTGAATGTCGTCTATGTGCGACAAGGTAACAGTTGCAAGATAGTTGACTTCGTCTCTGCCCAATGTTTCATCCTGCACCATGAAGTGCATGAATGCTCTGTGTGTTTTTGCGAAGACTTGATGAATCTTAACGATCTCGGATATGGCACGTTCTCCCTTCAACATCTTCCCGACCTCCAAACGAATGGACAGAGGAATGCTCTATCTATAATCTTATATACATAAATTTGTCGGAGATTACGAAAGAAAAAAGCTTTTATCAACTTCCTGTATATATTTGTTACCATTGAATGAGAATGTGTATCGACGATCTATTCCCTCAAACGACTGAATATAAGAAGTCCCACGACCAGGAGCGTTGGCCCGCACGAGTGGCTATGCTTAGCATCCATACCAGCCCCCTCGCTGTTCCTGGCAGCCGAGATGTGGGAGGAATGAACGTTTATGTGCTTCGCTTAGCGAAAGAGCTAGCATCCAGGGACATCAAAGTAGATGTTTTTACCAGGTGGAACAATCCAGACGATCCTTTGATTCAAGAAGTGACTGATGGCTTTAGAGTGATAAACGTCAGAAGTGGTCCTCCCAGAAGCATCAGTCGTGAATCCCTCTACAAAATCAAAGATGACATAGCTCAATCAATAAATACCTTTGCTGAAAGTGAAGGCATAGAGTACGACGTCTTGCACACCCATTACTGGATTTCTGGTGTTGTTGGCCTGTGCCTTGTAACAAAATGGAGTGTTCCTTGGCTTCATATGTCACATACGTTGGGACTGATAAAGAACAAGTATCGGGGGCCTAATCAGCCAGAGGAATCTCTACTGAGGCTAAGAGCAGAAGATATGGTGTTGAAGTCCGTAGATGGTGTGATAGCTGCTAACAGTATAGAAAGATCAGAGATCGTCAATCATTACCAGGTACCGGTTGAAAAAGTTTACATCGCTCCATGCGGAGTTGATCTGGCTTTGTTTTCGCCGGGGGATAAAACTGAGGCTAGGCGAAAGCTCGGCATTGATGTGAACGTCCCGCTTGTATTGTACGTTGGAAGAATAGAACCCCTGAAGGGGCTGGATGTACTCATAAGAGCCTTTGCTGTGTTGAAGGCTGATATTAGTAATGCCAAGCTTATGATAGTTGGTGGGACGAACGATAAAAGCGATAAGGAAACTGCTGCGGAGATTCGTAGGCTCAGAGCCTTAGCCTACTCTTTGGGTGTACTTGACGATGTGAATTTCTGTGGTCCCAAGCCTCAGGAAGAGCTGCCTTATTATTACAGATCTGCAGATATCTGCGTGGTCTCGTCTTACTATGAGAGCTTTGGAATGGCGGCTCTAGAGGCCATAGCATGTGGTATCCCTGTAGTAGCTTCGCGAGTTGGCGGTTTGCAATCTACGGTGAGAGATGGTCATAACGGCTTTTTGGTGCCAGCCGGGGATCATGTGAAACTTGCTGCGGCTATGCACAAGATACTTTCCACTCCGGAACTCAGAAACACCATGTCTATGCACGCTCATAAGAGGGCTCATAGGTTCTCTTGGGTAAGGGTTGGTGATCACAACTTAGCCATCTACCATGATGTATACGCACGTAAAAATGCCTCTCATTGTGGTTTAGATGCAGCGGAGCTGCAGATCTGACCAGATATAAGCCAGATCTGCAGCCTTTACCCATCGCTATTCCTAGAGATAGCATCCTTTATGGCTATATGAAGGGCCTTGGTGGCGTAGTCTGCACAATAAAGCTTGTCCTGTGGGAGACCACCAAGGGCCTCCAGTAGCACATGAGAAGTTATTGCTTCAGCTTCTTCAAGAGTCTTTCCCTTCGCCAACTCGGTTACCATAGAAGCGGAGGCTATAGTAGCGCTGCATCCGAACGCTCTGAACCTAATATCTTCTATCACTCTATTGGAACATCTAAGAGTTATCTGAATCATTATCTGCCCTTTCTCCTGATCCCCAGCTGTACCGGCCCCTGTAGCATCTGGGAGGATACCTATGTTTCTAGGATGCAGATAATGATCTATCGTTATATCGGTATATTCGTGCTTGTTCTGGATGTTCTCCTGCATACTAATCTTCTACTACAGTCCTGCTTTGCTCTCTCATGAATTGTTGTACGTAATAAGGTCCAAGTGCTCCCTTGCCCGTAGATCCGCTAGCTTTCCATCCCACAAAGCTTTGGCTACCGGGCCAAGCCCCAGTGGTTGCCCCTCCGCTCCTGTTAGCGTAAACCACTCCAGCCTCTATGTGATCAAAGAAGTAATCTATCTCAGCACGATCTTCGCTGAAGATACCTGCACAGAGGCCATATTCGGTATCATTGGCCAGGTTTATAGCTTCCTCAAGGGAATCAACCTTAACTAGTGCTATTAGAGGCACGAATAACTCTTCCTTTATTATCCTGTGATTCTGAGGTAGATCAGCTACAATACAAGGCTCCACGAAGTGGCCTCTCTCCATGCCACTGCCCTGTATTCTATGGCCACCGAACAACACTTTGCCGCCTGCGGACGCCTCTTCTACTGCAGACAGGTACTTATTCACTGCTCGCTCGTCGATCAACGGCCCCATGAAGACCTCTCTTTGTCTGGGATCTCCTACTATGACCTTAGCAGTACGCTCCAGCAGCTTATCTACAAGCTGATCATACACATCCGAGAATACGTATACCCGTGAGCATGCCGAGCATTTCTGTCCTGTATAGCCGAAGGCTGACCTGACTATACCCTCAACAGCTTTGGATAGATCTGCCTTTGAAGTAACAATTGTAGGGTTCTTGCCTCCCATCTCAGCTACACAGGGTCTGGCGTACGGATAGCTGAATTTCCTCATAAGATGTAGTCCAACATCCTTAGAGCCGGTAAATGCTAATCCGGATATCTTAGGATTGTCTGATAGCTGTTCTCCTATCGTACTACCAGAGCCGACAACGAAGTTCAGCACTCCGGATGGTAGACCAGCCTCTTCGAACATTCTGTATACCTCTAGGCCACTAAGAGCTGTGGCAGAAGCTGGCTTGAATACAGCAGTGTTACCCGATACTAGTACGCCGGCTAGCATACCAGTAGATAGAGCCATGGGGAAATTAAATGGGCTTATAACCGCCCATACTCCATATGGTCTGAGAATAGACTTGTTATTTTCATTAGGGATTATCCTTCTCATCTCTCTCACGAACCCATGGTTCTCTTCCATCTGGTCACAATACCACGAGATGAGATCGGCAGCCTCCTCTACTTCTCCTAGAGCTTCCATTCGGGTCTTGCCAGCTTCTACTGATAGCACAGCAGCTAGCTCGAATTTGTTGTCCCGGAAGTTAGAGGCAGCTCGTCTGAGAATGTTTACTCTCTCCTGATAATTCATGCTTCCCCACATCTTGAAGGCTTCCGCGGCCGCGTCCACGGCTTGTGATACTTGATCGCTAGTGGCTTCCTTGAATGTAGCTACCACTATATCTGTATCTATAGGAGATCGAACTTCTATGGTTTTACCTTGGCCGTCGACCCTTTGGCCGTTAATTGCTATTGGATAGTGCTTTCCAAGCTTCTGTGGAATCTGCTTTTGAGCTTCTTCATAATGGGCATGAAGGATTTCTAGCTGATCCTGAGGAATGGCTGCATATGTTACCTTGGGTACTTTTACTGCGGACTGTTGCATGATTTTTAACCTCCTGATTGACTTACCTGGTGTTTTTATAACGACTAGCAAGCATATGTGCTCGGCGTGTGGGTTCAGGCAATCTATATTTGGTGGTCATCTTCAATACTAACTCCACAGCCTGTTCGAGGCTTATCATATTTCCTACTGATACGTACACAGGTTTCGCTCCAGGCTTGGTTCTGACTGCAGCCCCAAGCACTTCATTGCCTAAAGTTATGGGTTTCCAATCTCCCTTGTTGTCCCCTGGTTCCTCAGCATTGCCGATCAGCAAACTTTTTGCCACTCCTATGGAAGGCTTTCTTAGTATCAGTCCAACGTGACAGGCTATACCAAATCTTCTGGGGTGAGCCCTACCATGTCCATCGATCATGATGACGTCTGGCTTTGCTTTGAGAGAATTATATGCTCTAAGGATCACCGGTGCTTCTCGAAATGCCAGCAATCCTGGTATGTAGGGCATGGCCACTGGCATGTCTTCAAGTATTTCTTCAATAGTCTCCATTGTGTTTGACTTTATTACGATGGCTGCAGCCCTGGCGTTATTTGGGAAGCTGAGGTCAAAGCCACCAACGGTAGCGGGAGGGGTGTCTAGTGGAGACTCTGTTATATACCTGCTAGCCTTGATTTGTAACCTTATAGCTTCTTTCGGATCTATATGGGTACTTTGTAATTTATTTATGAGATCTTCCAGTTTTTTATCTTTGCTTGAAATCATACTTGGATGTTATTACTTTGTTTGATATGGCGCAAGAAGAAAAGGATCTGAGGAATAGTGTGCAAGATTTTCTAGACTATTGCCTAGTCGAGGAGGGCTTGTCACCAGCGAGTGTGAGAACATATCAGCAAGTCCTCTATGCCCTTGTGGACTGGCTAGAGCTAAGGTTGCAATCCAAGGCCCACGTTTCAAACTTGGACAAACAGTCTGTGAAAGCATGGCAGAGATACCTAGTAGTAGAGAAGCAGTTAGATGATGACACTTACGTTAAATATATTTCTGCTTTGCGGAGCTTTGTGAACTACCTGCATGATGAGGACTTGACATCGCTCACCCGAGATGACATCAAGCTGCCAAAGAGTCATATGGATGTATCCTCTATTAAGGCTTTGTCGGTCGATGATGTTAGGGCATTATTGATGGCTCCAGATCCCTCTACTCCTTGGGGCAAGCGAGACAGGGCCCTCCTCGCACTGCTGTACTGCACTGGAATGAGGATAGCGGAGCTGTGCTCGTTGAACAGAGATCAGCTTCCATTGGAGCATCTATGCGAAGATGAGATACTTGAGGTACCTATTATAGGTAAAGGTAGAAAACCTCGAGTGGTCTTTGTCGATGCTGTAGCCCAGAGGTTGCTCAAGGAATATCTACAACTGAGAACTGACGAGAATCCTGCGTTGTTTGTGTCTTTCAAGGGTCCAACTGCCGAGGATAGGCTGACCCCCAGAGCTATCCAGATGTCGATAAAGAAGTACGCTAAAAAGGCTGGACTTAAGACTATCCCCACACCTCATACTATGCGACACACCTTTGCAGTGCATAAATTGCAGGGGGGTGCTGACACACGCATAGTACAGGCTTTCCTTGGGCATTCAAGCCTGGCAACTACCCAAAGGTATACAAGAGTCACCGATCGTTATCTCCGCGAGAGCTACGAGCGCACCCATATTCCAGCAGACCTTGACTAGTTTTTGATGGAGCACCTCGAGGAGAGTTTCACCTCTCAGAATTTTAAAATTTTTGATTAATTGCTTGAATTTATTAATTGATCAATATATAATTCTCATGGAGGTGATACGAGTGAGGAAAATTCTAGAGAGATGTCCTACTTGCGGCGGCCAACTGATCATAAGGGAGGTGAGGTGTGTAGACTGCGGAACCGAGGTTAGAGCCGAGTACAGGCAGTGTGACTTCTGCTTGCTAACAGATGAGCAGGCAACCTTCCTCAAAATATTCGTGACTTCGAGAGGTAATCTTAGCGAGGTGGAGAAGCGTCTGGGCATAAGCTACCCAACTGTGCGTTCCAAGCTGGATGAGATAGTGAATGTTTTGACCAAGGCAGAAAATCAGCCTGTGCCTATGAAGAAGGAACCTGCGAAGTCTTCCCGGCGTAGCATTCTAGACGCTGTTGCTCGGGGAGAGATAAGTCCTGAGGAGGCTCTAAGCAAGTTGAGGTCTACTCAGTAGTGGGTGACCTGAAGGAGGGGGAAATGTACCACGGGTTGACCGAGAGAATTCTCAAGGAGAGGTATCAGGACCTGCAAGATGCTGCTGAACACAGATACATAGTAAGTTGCCTTAAAACTCCTGAGAGGAGTAGAGTGAATCTTCTAGATAAGTCACTGTTGTATCTAGGAGTATACATGGTCAGGGTTGGCCTGTTATTGCAGAAGCATTACTTGAACAAGGAGATAAGAATCAAGGAGGCATCAAGATGAATATCCAAGAAATCGCAAACGGAGCTGATGAGTTACGAGTTAGCCTGCTACATGGAGATATATTGGTCAGGGTAGAAGGAGAAGAATGGTCTATTAGCGTTGGTGGGGGGCTGACCCCATCCATAGAGAGATCGGGAGATATGGTTCATATATCACAGCCTAAGGAAGATATAAGTCTGCGCTCGATCCAGAGAATGGATCTCACTTTGACTATACCGTCCAGCGTAAGCGGGGTAAAACTTGAGACTGGTAAGGGCCAGATCGAGTTCAAGGGACAATCTCAGTATGAGGGGGATGTGTCATGTCACTCTGGATGGGGGAATGTAAGCGTTGATTCTGTTGAAGGCGACGTAAGGGTAGAAACTGGTAATGGCGAGGTCAGAGTTTTTCAAGTAGAAGGTGATATAACAGTCTCGACAGGGAATGGCAGAATCTTAGTGACCGATTTTGAGGGTGATGTTACCCTCTCTTCAGGTAATGGAGAGGTAAGAGTGTCTTCCGGAGAGGGTGATTTAAGGGTCTCTACAGGCAATGGAGACGTTAACGTCCAACAAGTCGAGGGGGATCTAAGCATAAATACTGCCCATGGGAAGGTTAATATTTCTGATTGCGAGTCCGCGCGTATTAGAGCCTCTTCTGCAATGGGGCCTATGCGGGTGGTAGGTTGTGAGATCGAAGAGATGCAACTTAATTCCATGATGGGTGACCTCTACTTGGATTCAGAGCTAGAGGAGGGTAGGTATCAACTGTCATCTGGCCTAGGGGATGTAGTTGTCATCTTACCTGATGATATATCTATACGCATCGATGCCCAGACAGGTTTTGGAAGGGTGCATTCAGAGTTCCCCCTGGTGCAAGTGGGCAGATCTGGGCCAATGGGTTTTGGTGGCGTAAGAATGGTAGGTACCACTGGCAGCGACCATCCAGAAGGGGACCTCTCAATAAAGACCGGCAAGGGTGATATCTCTATTCGTCGCGGCAGCGGACAAGTTTTGCAACCTCGCCCAGATAGTTGTGAAGACGTCGAAGAGGATCAATCTTTACAACAGGAGTCAACATCTATACATGATGTAAGTGTAGATGCTTCTTCAGCTACCACTACTCAAGCTGACTACACCCCTTTGATGAAGCCTATGCTCGAAAATAAGGGCAAAACGAACGAGGAGTTCGTAAGAGAGGTACTCAGATCGCTGTCCAAAGGTGAGATAACTCCAGACGAAGCCGAGAGGCTTCTCCAGAGCGTACTATAGCCAGTTTGCATTGGATAACATGGACATGTAGTTGGTAATATTTATCGCGTATGGAAAAAGCCGTCGTATTGTGGGATCTTGATGGAGTCCTCGTGGACTCTAGACAATTTCACTATGAATCTTGGCTATATGTAGCCCAACCTAGGAGTGTAGAGATCAGCTATCAGGATTTCCTCCCAACTTTTGGGATGAGAAATCCTGATGCTATTCGTGTCCTGTTTGGAGATCTTCCTGAGGAAGAGATAAACAGAATAGCTGAAGACAAAGAGAGATACTTCCGGGAGTCTATTAGGGGGAGAATCAGGCCGCTTCCTGGGGCTTATAACCTAGTAGTATCTTTGCATGCGAACGGACACAAGCAAGCCATAGCTTCTTCTACTCCCAGGTTGAATATAGAGGCGATACTGGCAGAGATTGGCTTGAAAGGCTGCTTCGACGAAATAGTATCTGGGGATGACGTCAAGAACGGGAAGCCCAACCCCGATATATTCCTCCTGGCTGCCGAAAAGCTTGGTGTTGATCCTCGGTGCTGCGTTGTTGTTGAAGATGCTGTAGTGGGAGTTCAGGCTGGTAAGGCTGCAGGGATGAAGGTTTTTGCTGTTGCTGGGACGCGACGCCCAGAGGATCTACGCCTTGCCGATAGGGTCGTTCACTCCTTGGAAGAGTTATCCCTTGATGACTTTCAGGTAGATTGCTAACCTATATACCTGAATTCATATTGGCTTCGTCCACGGATTTAGGGTAGGAGCCCAAAACTTTTACCCATCTCGACTGTTCATTTAAACAATCTAAGGCTCTCCTTAGATCCTGGTCGGTTACCCATCCCTGACAATCTACATAAAATATGTATTCCCACCCCTCACCTCGGGAAGGTCTTGACTCTATCTTCGTTAGGTTTACGTTGTTTTCGGCAAAGCAACCCAGGGCATGATAGAGAGCTCCGGGCTTGTTGGGAGTTGAGAACACCAGCGTAGTCTTACCTTCCTCACTGGGTTGCTCTGTGTGCACCACAGGTGATCGGCCTATTATCACAAATCTTGTACGGTTGGTTTTGTTGTCTTCTATGTCGGCTGCCAAAACCCTTAGCCCCCACACTTCAGCTGCTCTACGTGAAGCTACAGCGGCGATAGTAGGGTCTTGGAGTTCGGATACGAGTTTGGCTGCACCTGCTGTGTCGTAATACGCGACAGGCTGGATGTTATGTGCTCTTAACCAATTTGCTGCTTGAGCCAGTGCCTGTGGATGAGAATAAGCTTTATTAATCCTATCTAGCTCAGTATCCTGTACACCTAGAAGGCAGTGCCGTACTCTAAGCTCATGCTCGCCTCTAATGAAGATTTTGCCCGCATATTCTAGCAATAGGTCATAAGTCTCATGTATGCTACCTGCTTGCGAGTTCTCTACGGGTACCACTGCCAAGTCTGTATGCTTGTTAGCCACTGATTCAAATACGTCCCTTAATGAGGGTAGCGGTACTGGTTCACATCCTGGCACAGAAAGTAGAGAAGCTTCTTCGCTATATGCCCCTGGTTCTCCCTGAAATGCCACACGCTGTCTATCTGTCATAGCACCTTCCTAGACCGCTTTTGTCTTATTGTGCCAGACAGGGAGGCATGTATAGAAGATCGTTGGAGGCTCTATTTGCTACTATTAGGGATGTGACTATAAAGAGATTGGTGCAGGATAAAAAACAATGATGATTGTGAGGGTGATGCAAAGGCATGAGTCAAGATATGGAAATTAGGAATAAACTGAATGATCTAGCTTACAACCTTAAGTGGAGCTGGACTCCGTCCACTGCAGAGCTATTTTCCCATATAGATTCTGAGAACTGGCAGAAGACCAAGCACAATCCGGTACTGCTGCTAAAGCAGATATCTGATGAAAGGCTGCGGATGCTTCTAGCTGATAAGTCGTTTGTGGATAGAGTTAACCAGGAGCATGATTCCCTTCAACGTTATCTTGAGGCTAATAATACTTGGTTCTCAGAAAATTATGGGGCCAGGGACTTCAGCGTAGCTTATTTCTCAGCTGAGTTTGGCTTGGTAGAGTGTCTCCCTATCTATTCTGGAGGTCTAGGAGTTCTTGCTGGGGACCATCTTAAGTCGGCCAGTGATCTGGGTATTCCTCTGGTGGGTGTAGGTCTGCTCTATAAGAATGGCTACTTCTTCCAGAAGATAGATGAGAATGGTTGGCAGCAAGAGGAGTATCCAGATATAAACTATCTTCATACTCCGTTAACACTGGTAACCGACATGTCGGGCAATCGAGTAATAGGTGAAGTTGATGTCGCCGACGCTGTGGTTAAGTTCCAGATATGGAAAGCCAGGGTAGGAAGGGTAGACCTCTATCTTCTGGATACTAATTTGGAAGAGAATCAGGCCCCCTACAGGGACATAACCGATAAGCTTTACGGGGGGGATTCTGAAAAGCGCATTCAACAGGAGATCGTACTTGGTATTGGAGGTATCAGGGCTCTGCGAATGCTTGGGCTCTATCCTCAGGTCTATCACATGAACGAGGGACACTCAGCGTTTCTCGTCCTTGAGCGCATGAGAGAGATGATCCAGGATATGGGCAAAAGCTTCGAAGAGGCCCTGGAAACTGTACGATCTACTAACGTTTTTACTACTCATACCCCTGTAGCTGCTGGGCACGACTACTTCTCAATCGATCTGATTAAAAGATATCTGCAATCTTATATCAATAAATTAGGTATCTCATTTGAGCAGTTACTGGCCTTGGGAAGGAAGAGACCAGAAGATGAAAACGAACTCTTCTGCATGACGGTGCTTGCATTGAAGGCATCTGGTAAAAACAACGGTGTAAGTAAGCTGCACGGTCGAGTCTCTCAGGAAATGTGGCGCTCCCTATGGCCGGAGCTGCCTGTCGAAGATGTGCCGATTGGTTATGTTACTAATGGTGTGCATGCGCCTACCTGGTTATCCAGCTCTCTTAGAGATATTCTAAGTGACTCAGAAGGGAATATAGATTGGCAGAAAATATTGGAAGTAGATGACGAACTTTTATGGCGCCTGCACAAAGAGCTCAAGAGGCAATTGATCGAGTTAGTCAATAGCAGATCGAAGATAGGTAAGCTGGGGAATCTTACTGAGGACGTCCTAACTATAGGATTTGCCAGGAGATTTGCCACCTATAAGAGAGCGACTTTGCTCTTCAGTGATGAAGAGAAGCTCGCTGCCATATTAAACAATCCTCAGCATCCAGTGCAGATACTATTCTCAGGCAAGGCACATCCGCGTGACAATGGCGGCAAGGAGTTGATACAAAAGATCGTACAACTCTCCAAACGTGAGCCCTTCCTTGGAAAGATAGCCTTTATAGAGGATTATGATCTAGAGATTGCTCGCCACCTTGTTAGGGGATGTGATGTTTGGCTGAATAATCCAGTGCGTCCAATGGAGGCAAGCGGTACCAGCGGAATGAAAGCCAGCATGAATGGAGTGCTTAATGCTAGTACCCTGGATGGGTGGTGGGCAGAAGCTTGGGAATCTTCAAACAAAGGTAGCGACGGCTTTGGCTGGGCTATAGGAGACGGGAAAGTCTACGAAAGCCCGGAAGTGCAGAACGAGGTGGAATCGAGAGCAATATATGAGTTGCTGGAAGCAAGCATAATTCCTCTCTTCTACGATCGAGATGAAAAGGGGATCCCTCGTAAATGGGTCAGGATGGTGAAGGAGGCTGTATACAGTTTGGGTCCTAAGTTTACCACCGATAGAATGCTGAAGGAATATGTGGAAGGCTTCTATATGGTGGATCGTACTGATGACAAGATATTAGTGTAATTCCTAGACTCTAAACTAGAGAGCTGCAGGTGCTTACATAAGCACCTGCAGCTCTCTTTATAAATGCTAGCTGAAAGCGAAGGATGGACCATGCATCTGCTGAGCAATCTGGTAGAGCCTTGCAACTCTCTTGGCTACTGGTGGATGTGTGCTAAACAAAGATGCCAGATCTGCACCTCTCAGTGGCTGCACTATGAAGAGGTGGGACGCTGCAGGGCTGACTCTCATCGGATGCATTGCCACAGATGCCTCTAGTTTTTGTAAAGCCGATGCTAGATCTAGAGGTCTTCCTGTCAGCTTGGCGGCCCCCTCGTCAGCTGCGTACTCTCTAGATCTAGAGATTGCTAGCTGTACCAATGTAGCTGCTATCGGTGCTACTATGATCACTAATAGTGCACCCAGCGGATTAGCACCGCCCTCGCGATCGTCAGATCTACTATACCCACCGAATATAAACGCCCACCGTGCCATGTTTGCTAGGAACATAATGGCCCCAGCTATAGTAGCCACTATCGTCTGTATGAGCGTATCTCGGTTTCTTACATGGGTTAGTTCATGAGCTATTACTCCAGCTAGCTCATCTCTGTTTAGAATCCTCATGATCCCAGTGGTTACGGCTACTGCTGCGTGTTTAGGATCTCGGCCGGTTGCAAATGCGTTAGCTGCGGGAGTATCAATTATATAAACCCTTGGCTTAGGTATCCTGGCTTGGTGAGCAAGTTGCTCTACTATCTGATGCAGCTCGGGCGCTTCCTCCCACCCGACCTCTCTAGCTCCAGTCATCATAAGGGCGATTTTGTCGCTGTACCAGTAAGAGAAGAAATTCATTCCTAATGCTAGTACAAAAGCGAATACAAGTCCTTGCCTACCGCCAAGAAGCATCCCCACCAACAAGAATAATCCTGTTAGCAGGGTCAGCAAGAATACAGTCTTTATTCCGTTCTTTGACGTCACCTCTTCGAGGCCTCCATAAAACTAATGTTGTCTACATAAAACTATATCTATGCCTGTAATACCAGTCAAACAGTTGAGGGTATAAGATTGATTTGAACTTTTCTTACGGGATTATCCACATTAGTATCAACTAGTACTACTGACTGCCAGGTTCCCAATTGTAGTCGTTTATCTCTCACAGCCAATACTAGAAAAGGAGAAATGAAAGCTGGCAATATATGATCTCGTCCATGTCCTAGAGAGCCATGTGCGTGTCTGTAATTGGAGCTTTTGGGAAAAAGCTGGTCTATTGCATTAATTAGATCGTACTCTGACCCTGACCCTGTCTCCATCAGTGCCAGTCCAGCTGTAGCGTGGGGTACGAAGACGTGTACCAGCCCTTCCTGTAAATCCTTAATGGCTTCTTCTATCTTACTGGTAATGTCTACCACCGCCGGTTTATTCCCGGTGTTGATCGTAAACTCAAGAGTCTTCACTCTCTACCTCCTAATTTCACTTGATCCTAGCAGGTGTGCCTTGGATTTTACTCTTAGAATATAGTGATATAATGCTGAATCGAAAGCTATCTGTGTTCTATATTTTGCAGGAGGAGATGTCATGAGTGACTCTATACATGATATCGCTATAGAAAGCCTTATGAAGGAGGAGCGTATATTTGACCCTCCTGAAGAGTTTCGTAAGAGGGCGAATATCAATTCTCCTGATATCTATAAGAAGGCCGAGGAGAACTTTGAAGCATTCTGGGATGAGCTTGCCAAAAGCGAGCTTCATTGGTTCGAACCTTATCAAAAGGTACTGGATTGGAATCCTCCTTATGCGAGATGGTTTGATGGGGGCAAAATCAACGTCTCCTACAACTGCTTGGATAGGCATGTCCTCTCCGGCGGTGGTGACAAGATAGCTTACTATTGGGAGGGCGAGCCCGGTGATACTCGAGAGGTAACTTATGCAGATCTCCTTAGAGATGTAAAGAAGTGTGCTAATGCCCTCAAGCAGCTTGGAGTGCAGAAGGGCGATAGAGTAGCCATATATATGCCGATGGTGCCGGAACTCCCGGTTGCTATGCTTGCATGTGCGCGCATAGGCGCACCTCATACTGTGGTGTTTGGAGGGTTCTCAGCTGATGCATTGGCCGGCAGGATAAATGACTCTCAGGCTAAGGTTCTTATTACTGCTGATGGTGGATATCGTAAGGGGAACGTAGTTCCTCTCAAGAAGAATGCAGATGAGGCCCTAAAGAATACATCTAGCGTCGAGAAGGTAATAGTCCTCAAAAGAACAGGACATGATGTAGACATGACTCCTGGTAGGGATATCTGGTGGCATGACATTGTTCCAAATCAGTCCGAGGACTGCCCTGCAGAGCCACTCGATTCAGAGCATATGCTATACCTCTTGTATACTTCTGGTACTACTGCGAAGCCCAAAGGTATAGTCCATACGAGTGCTGGGTATCTACTTGGCGTATCACTTACCCACAAATGGATATTCGATATAAAGCCTGAAGATGTCTATTGGTGCGCTGCTGATATAGGGTGGGTTACCGGGCACTCCTATATAGTCTATGGGCCCCTAGCTAATCATACAACCAGCGTTATCTATGAGGGGGCGCCAGATTATCCAGGTCCTGACCGTTGGTGGTCAATAATAGAGAAGTATAAAGCGACCATACTCTACACAGCTCCAACAGCGATAAGGGCACACATGAAGTGGGGTCCTCAACATGCTCAGGCTCACGATCTGTCTTCTCTCCGTCTGCTTGGTTCAGTGGGCGAACCTATCAACCCTGAGGCATGGCTGTGGTACTACAAGTACATAGGTGGGGAAAGATGCCCTGTGGTAGACACCTGGTGGCAGACTGAGACAGGTATGATCATGATAAGTCCGTTACCAGGTATAACTCGTCTCAAGCCAGGATCCGCAACCTTCCCCTTCCCTGGGGTTCAGGCGGATGTTGTTGATGAGCAGGGCAATAGTGTTCCACCTGGGGTAGGAGGTTATCTTGTTCTCAAGAGGCCTTGGCCCGCGATGCTCAGGGGAATATACGGAGACCCTGACAGATATGTTCAGACTTATTGGAGCAGGTTCCCTGATGTCTATTTCTCAGGGGATGGGGCCAAGCGCGATGAAGAAGGCTACTTCTGGCTCTTGGGTAGAGTCGACGATGTAATGAACGTTTCGGGTCATAGAATATCAACTATAGAAGTGGAAAGTGCGCTTGTTGATGACCCGCGCGTTGCTGAGGCAGCCGTTATAGGGCAACACGACGAAGTAACGGGGGAGGCTATATTTGCATTCGTGATTCTCAAGTCTGATGTTGAGCCTACACCCGAGCTTGGAGAAGAGCTACGCCAGCACGTTGCTAGGAAAATAGGGCCTATAGCTAGACCTAAGCGCATCATGTTTACCCCTGACCTACCGAAGACTCGTAGTGGAAAGATCATGAGAAGGCTGCTGCGAGATATAGCGAATGATCGACAGCTTGGGGATACTACTACTCTTGCGGATGCATCAGTAGTCGAGTTAATACAGAACGCCACCAAGGCAAATGTTGAGGATGAGGATTCGGTAAGGCGTTAGTAACGAAGATCTCCAAGGGGGCGGGTATACCCGCTCCCTTGACCCCTCCTAGGGCGCAAGGTATATTGTAAAAGAAATGTAGCAGATGCAAATTATTTCAATCGCCATTTGATGCTTTGATTTTCAAGTTTACTTGCGCCCGGAGGATGCTATGCATATACCCGATGGTTATCTCAGCCCATCGACTTGTGCTGTCATGTACGCAGCAACAGTACCTTTCTGGTATATAGCCTTACAGAGGCTACGCAAATTCCTTTCTAGCAGGCTCATTCCCCTGATATCTCTGATGAGCGCATTCTCCTTTGTGATAATGATGTTCAACATCCCTCTGCCTGGTGGTACTACCGGCCACGCTGTGGGTATGGGGATTGCTTCGATTGTTCTAGGCCCTTGGGGATCGATAATAGCTATATCGATAGCCCTGATTCTGCAGGCTGTATTTTTTGGTGACGGTGGCATCCTAGCAATAGGTGCTAACTGTTTCAATATAGCTGTAGTAGGGTCTCTAGTAGCGTATGGAATATATCGTCTTCTGTCGGGCAGGGCGCCTCTCACGTCTGGTAGAAGAGTCGTAGCATCTGCCATAGCAGGTTATGTAGCTATCAATGTTGCAGCTTTTCTCACAGCGATAGAGTTTGGTATTCAACCTATGCTTTTCAAAGATGCTAATGGCGTTCCCCTTTATTCGTTTTATCCTCTATCAGTAGCTATTCCTGCCATGATGATAGGTCATCTGACGTTTGCAGGTATAGCAGAAGCTATAGTGACCGGTGGGGTTGTAGCCTATATTCAGAAGGTAGATCCAAGCTTACTTAGGATAACAGCTGCAGGTGCAGAAGAGGGTGTGCAGCGTGCTAGCATGTCACCTCGTAGGCTGATACCTTTGTGGGTAACTCTTGCACTATTGGTTGTACTTACACCTCTTGGACTGCTAGCTTCTGGGACTGCATGGGGAGAGTGGGGTACTGAAGAGGTGGTTCAAGAGCAAGCTGGATATTATATTCGCAACCTGTCAACTTCTGAAAGGCAGGCACTTGCCTCCGAATTTAGATCCTTGGCTTCACAGACTTCCAATGAGTCTTTGCGCAACGATTATAATCTTACCGCTCAATCAATTGAAAGCGGGAATATAAACGAAGCTGCTAGCCTTGTACAGAAGCATATTTCCTCACTAAGGGATGCTAGTAGCCAATACGGAAGTATTGGAGATATGGTCTCTAATATCCACGAGCCTTCAGGACTAAAGAGGTGGTCTTCCATCTGGACAGCGCCTATTCCGGATTATGCTCCTTCTTTCATGAGAAGTGAGGTGGCTGGTTACATCATATCGGCCGTCGTAGGTATACTGCTCGTCACATTAGTTACCTGGCTAATAGGGAAAATATTTTTGGCAAGTAGATGGAACAATGGATCCTAGATACTAGGTCATGATTTATGAACTTCATTAGTAAAAAGAGGAAGAGAGCTGGGTTTCTAGAGAAGAGCTTGGATGGAATAGCCCATGCTTTAGAGAGAGCTTCCTTTAGTGAGCATACTTATGATAAGGGAGGCTTCCTGCAGCGGCTGGATCCAAGAGTGAAGGTTATAGGCTTCTTGCTTATCATCTTATCCTCAGCTGCATCTAAGTCTCTTCTTGTGATCTTGAGTATATATATCTTTTCTATAATATTGGCTATCACTTCCAAAGTCTCTCTAGGAGCTATTGCCAGGACCGTGTGGATCGGTGCCCCTCATATTCACGGGAGCTATAGCCCTCCCAGCTTCTTTTTCTTACTCCTGGNAANCCCATTTTTCATATTCCAATACTTGGCTGGGGTGTGACCGAGCAGGGNNTAAAAAGTGCAGCATTTCTCATATCTCGGGTCATAACATCTGCTACCTTTGCGTTTCTACTTGTACTGACTACTCCTTGGAGTCATATATTGAAGTCATTACNTTTCCTGCGGGTGCCTGTATTATTCGTGGTCATACTCAACATGACTTATAGATATATATTCCTGCTATTACGCACGGCGCAAAATATGTTTGAGTCTCGTAGAAGTAGGACTGTTGGGAAGCTCTCCCCTGCCGACAGTCGCAGGATAACTGCCGCAACAGCTGGGGTGCTGCTTAGCAAGAGCATGAAAATAAGTAGTGATGTCTATATGGCTATGCAGTCGAGGGGATTCCGAGGTGAGGTAAGAACACTTGAGGACTTTACAATGAGTTCCAGAGATTGGTTAGTCCTGGTGACATTTGTGTCCCTGAGCTGCCTGTGGCTATGGTTAGGAATATAGGGAGAGTGACTATGAGTGACCCCGTTTTTGTTCTAGAAGGTGTGCATTATAACTACCCTGGTGGTATAAAGGCTCTTGACGGTCTGAATCTCTCCGTAAATGCTGGCGATAGAATAGCCATACTCGGGGCTAATGGTTCTGGGAAATCAACGTTACTTAGACTGCTGGATGCTCTGTACTTTCCTAGCCAGGGTAAGTTTACTGCCTTTGGAAAACTAATAACTGAAGAATCCTTCCAGGATGAGGATTTTGCATTTTCCTTTAGAAGAAGAGTAGCTTTGGTCTTCCAGGACCCGGATGTGCAGTTGTTCAATGCTACAGTTTTCGACGAAGTTGCGTTTGGTCCATTGCAGCTGGGTTGGGATAAGTCCGAAATAATTCGTAAAGTTAATGACATTCTAGATCTTATGGAGATAGCTCATCTTCGTGACCGGGCTCCGCACAGACTTTCTGGGGGTGAGCAGAAGAGGGTAGCTTTGGCCTCAGTTCTCATTCTTGATCCGGAGGTGTTACTTCTGGATGAACCTACGGCTGCTCTTGATCCCAGGAGTCAGGAACAGATCATAGACTTCCTAACTTTGTGGGGGCAGAAGGGCAAAACTATCATCTGTAGCACTCATGATTTAGATATAGTAGAGGACATAGCTGATAAGTGCTATGTCATACAAGCAGGTAAAGTCGCCGCGAATGGCAGTCCTGGAGATATCCTGGCAGATATCAATCTGCTTCTAAATACCAATCTTATTCGTACACCTAGGATCAGACTTAATAGTCCCTAAGATCTGTACCAGCTAGTTCTTAATGAGATTGGGTGCAGACAGTTTCTGCACCCAATCTCATGTTGCTTTTTAGGTTTATCTGTTGGTGGAGAATGTGACCTGTACGCTGATTGTTACTTTCATGCTACCGGGCTCTATAGGAGTACTAACATCAGCAGCTGACCTGGCTTCAACACCTGCCGGCAATACTATAGGCGGATTAGAAACTGCTCCCTCGGAGATATATACTGGCAGCCCAAGAGTTACTCCAGCGGCCTGCGCTAGCTGTTGAGCCTTCTCCCTAGCATTTTCCATTGCTCTCTGGCGCGCTTGTTTCTCGAGCTCTGACTTATTCTCTATTCCAAAGCTTATACCGCTTACGTAATTGGCGCCAGCCTTAATGGCCTCATCCAGGATATTCGAGGAGGATTCTATGTTGCGTATAGTAACACTTACGTTGTTGTTGATAACAAAGACTCGCCTTTCCTGATCGTACCATATGCTGTAATTGGTTGTCTGTATATCCTTTTCCTTAACTCCTAGCTGCTTGATCTTATCTAGGATGTTGTTCATCTGTTTTGCGGCCTCTTCTCTTGCCGCTTCCAGAGAAGTGTTTTCGGTTTGAAATCCCAAGTTCAGATAGGCAGTATCTGGCCTAGCTACGGCCTCGCCTTCTGCTGTGACAGTTATGCCTGATGACAGTTTACTAGGTGCTGGATCGCTGCTTTGAATATCCTGGTCTTTCACCGTACTCGCCCTCGTTATAAACAAACCATAGCTAATAGCTGCAACTGCTAACAGTAATAAGATTGCTTGTGTTAGATTCCTTTTTATTAAGTGCCACATTATACTACCCCTCCGGTTGATGAACTCTTGTTTGCTTTACCTTGCCTGTCTCCCGGGATCTTACAAGCAGGTATTTTGTGATACTAAGACTGAAATTGTCCTATCTTAGTTCCCAATGTATTCAAGAAACATCCTGAACTAAGGTAAAATCGCTCTTTAGAAAACTGTTTAGGAGGGATTATGAGACTGGTAACCTACCTGGAAAATGAGCTACCTAAGTTGGGAGCTGTCAATGATGATAGGGTGGTTGATCTAGCCAGGGCTTCTTCCGGAAGGCTACCCAGTACTATGCTAGAGTTCATCGAGATGGGATCGCAGGCCTTGGACTTTGCAAGAGAGATAGTTTACGGGTCGGATAATCCTGCCTCTGTACCTCTTGAGTCTGTTAAGCTTCTAGCCCCGATTCCAGTTCCTCGTAGAAATGTAATGTGTGTGGGTTGGAACTATGCTGAGCATTTTGAGGAAGGTTTAAACAAACGAGGACCGAGCGATGCTGAGCAGATGCCAGAATATCCAACATTTTTTACTAAGCTCACGACTACTGTGGTTGGCCCGGGAGAAGGAGTGCAGTTCAACAGGAAGATATCCGAACAGGTAGATTGGGAGGTAGAGCTTGCAGTAATTATTGGTCGTAGAGGCAGAAATATAACCCAAGAAGAGGCTATGAATTATGTCTTTGGGTACACCATAGCAAATGATGTATCAACAAGGGACCTACAAAGGCGCCATGGTGGTCAGTGGTTTAGGGGGAAAAGCCTAGATACTCACTGTCCGATGGGTCCGTGGATAGTGACTGCTGATGAGATCGAAGATCCTCACAATTTGAGATTGTCCCTTAAGGTAAATGGTGTCGTAAAGCAAGATTCAAGTACCAAATACATGGTCTTTAGAATCCCTAGGCTTATACAAGAACTGTCTTTGGGTTCGACCTTATTGCCTGGTGATATTATCTTGACCGGTACGCCTCCTGGTGTGGGGTTTGCACGTACTCCAGCGGAGTTTTTGCGTCCTGGTGACGTCATGGATCTGGAGATAGAGAAGATAGGCAGACTATCTAATCCAGTAGTAGAGTTCAATGATTAACTGATTTCTAATGCAGGTGTGCATATAAGCCATTTCGCTTACTAAGCAGTAAGCAAAAAGTAGGATGAAACTATGCACACCTGCACGATGCTGTTTCTCCCTCAAGTAGCTAGTATCTAGAGTGAGAGGGAACGGAGGGAGAAACGTGAATTCAGAACTCAGGGACAACACAAGTACTCAGCACATCTTGGACAAAGAAAGAGAGCTGGTAGAGAAGTCGAAGGTAGATAGGAGCGCGTTCGCCGAGCTGTATGCTTCATATGCAGAGAGGTTATATAACTATATTTACAGCAGAGTGCATAATCGAGAGGATGCTGAGGACCTTACATCTCTGACTTTTATGCTTGCCCTCGAAGCTATAGAGAAGTATGAATGGCGTAATTTGCCATTTGGAGCCTGGCTATTTAGAATAGCGTCCAATCAGATAGCAGTATACTATCGCAAGAAGAAGAACCTTCAATCGATTGAAGATCTTGCAATCGCTGATAGTGCACTCGACCCAGAAAGAGAAACTATGCGTATCGGTGATCAGCTGATGATCCAGAAAGCGATCAACAGACTTAACCCCGATCAGCAAAAGGTTATACGCATGCGCTACTCACAAGGTATGAAAAATAGGGAGATAGCAGAAGTAATGGGGCGTACGGAAGGTGCAGTTAAGCTGCTTATACATCGTGCGACGAACAATCTTCGCGCCCAGATGAGCGGGGCGCTCTTCTAGAAGAGCGCCCCACTCTTTGCTATTTGTTGTCTTCTTCCTGATCTTCCTCGTCGTCCTTGTTTCTGTTCTGGCTTTGCTGGCGTAGATATTCCTCTATCGATCGGATTAATCCTTCAGCCTCCGAAGCATCGTAACCCTCGGGAGCACCTTCGTCTTGTGTGTCCTCGTTTTGTTGATCCTCCACGCGCTGTTCCAGCTCGCGCACATATTGTTCGATATCCGGATTGTCTGATACAGCAGCATCTACCTGTGATTCGAATGTTATAGCTTCCATCTGAAGTCTATCTACAGATACTCTGAGCCCTGTTAGTCTCTCGACACTATCTACGAGAGCTAGTGCTGCCTTTGGGTTGGGCGATGCGGATATATAATGAGGAACTGAAGCCCAGATACTGGCATGCTGAATACCTGACTCTGCTAGGGTCAGCCCTGCAACGCTTACAATACCCGTTGGCCCTTCATAGAAAGAGCTATTTATGCCTAAACTCCTTAGCTTTTCTCCAAGCTCCGGGCTGCTAGCCCCACCGCTTAAGGGCACGGGACGAGTATGAGGGGTATCGGCAAGCATGGATCCGAGGGATATGACTTCTTTAACACCTAACCTGTTTGCCATTTTTACCAATAATGAAGAATACCTTCTCCACCTCAGATTAGGCTCGGTGCCAACAAAAAATACATAATCCTTGGATTCTGAGATATGTGCGTAATAGAAGTTATTCGGAGTCCAAGTTATTACTCGCCCATAATCTCCTATAGGTCGTGTGTAAGGTCTTACTTGAGTAAAGTCATAGAATTCATCAGGATCTATGGACGCGAACATGGTAGCGCCTGTCTGCGAGATTATATACTCGAGCGCGTATGTGGCGGCGTTGCCAGCGTCATTCCAGCCTTTGTAAGCGGCTATCATTGTGGGATTCGCCAGGTTAGGCCAGCTTTCTGCTCTGATCTCTTCCAATTCATGTCCCCCTAAGAATTCAGAAGATAGATTTCATTATGCCACGCTCGTCTGGACCTTTGATACCTTCAGGCAGCATAATGTGATCATGAATCTTTTCCTTTTAGACAGCAGTCTGACTTCCGTGTTAGGTGCTTCTGTACCTACATCCGTACGAAGTTTATTAATTCTAGCTACTGCGGCTTTGATTGCGGGAGCTATCAATGCTATAGCTGGCGGAGGCTCTCTCATTACTTTCCCAGCCCTTCTCGCTGTGGGTCTACCTAGTGTGACAGCCAATGTAACGAATACGGTAGCATTATGGCCTGGGACCATAGGCGGGAGTGTAGCCTATAGAAGGGAGCTTCGCTGCCAAAGCAAGAGGATATGGATCCTCGGAACTGTAGGTTTTGTAGGAGGACTGCTTGGATCTTTTATCTTGCTAATTAGTCCTCAGTCTGTATTCGACCTTATAGTGCCTTTTCTTATACTCTTTGCTTGTGGCCTCTTGCTTGTACAGAAGAGGATTGCCAAATGGATACTAACAAGTAGAGACGGCAAGGGAGAGAATTTGTTATCTCCTGGCATCCTGCTCGGACAGTTTCTTGCAGCTGTGTATGGAGGATATTTTGGAGCCGGGTTAGGAATAATAACCTTGGCTATTCTAGGGCTCTTCCTGGATGACGACCTTCAAAGGATAAACGCTCTAAAGGGCGTTCTCACACTAATTATTAACGGCATAGCAGCATTGTATTTTGCTGTATTTGGTAATGTTGTGTGGCCTTTAGCTTTACTCATGGCTGTTTGTAGCTGGACAGGAGGATTCTTGGGCGTAAGGGTAGCACGCAGACTCAATCCAGATGTGCTGCGGTTGTTAGTGGTAATATACGGTATAGTTGTGTCGATCAGGTTAATGTTGTCTTAGATTACATAATATTTGTTACCTCGGGGTTTTTATTTACTGGTAGCTTTGCAACCACTATTCCATCATGTACGTCGTGCCTAATAGAAAAACCTAGTTTTCTGCAGAGCTTTTGCATGCCGTAGTTTTCAGGTAATATCTGAGCTTGAAGATTCGATATCCCTTCCCTTTTTGCTACTTCGATAAGTTTGCTCAACAAGAGTGTGCCTATCCCTCTGCGCTGAAACTTGTCGCTGATTATCATCGCAAATTCAGCATCTTGGCTCCATTCCACCCTGCTTAGTCTAGCCACGCCTATTATTTCACTCCCCGCGCTCGGATCGTATCTTTCTGCTACTAAGGCCATTTCCCGATCATAATCTATGAAGCATATTCGGGTTAGTCGCTCGTGTGCCGTTCTCTGAGTCAGACTCATCATTCTGAAATATCTAAAGTAGATACTTTCTTCTGATAAAGTCTGGTGGAACCTTACGATTAAGGGCTCATCTTCTGCCCTGATAGGACGAATAGTTAGCTCTGTCCCATCTTCCAAATTTACCCGCCATATGTACTCTGCCGGATAAGGTCTGATGGCGGGCCTAGGGAAAGAGCTAACATCCTTATCATGCAATATAGCTCGAGCGTCTAGCGCCAGTATGTTGTTTGAAGATGCTAGTAGAGGGTTGATCTCTATTTCTTTGATTTCTGGGTAATCAACTACCAGCTGGCTGAACCTTACTATTATTTGCTCGAGAGCACTAATGTCTACTCGCTTTCTTCCCCTTACTCCCAGTAGCGCTTGAAATATCTTAGTTCTCTCCATCATTCTGCGGGCTAGGGTAGTGTTCAGTGGTGGCAGTCCTAGTTCTCTGTCTCTATATACCTCGACTAGTTGTCCTCCCGATCCAAAAACCAGGACTGGCCCAAACTGGGGGTCTACGCTGCTACCGATTATAAGCTCGTAGCCTGATTCCTTTATCATTGGTTGGACAGTTACGCCATCAAAGTCTTCCCCTAAGGCTGACTTCATTGTGTGCCAAGCATCTTTGACCCCTTCAGGGGTCGTTATATTCAGGTACACGCCTCCCACATCCGTTTTGTGTGTGATCCTATTTGATAGGAGCTTGACCACTACTGGATAGCCGATCTCAATAGCGGCATCTAAGGCCTCGTCTAGTGTGTGAGCAGGTATGGTCCTGACAGTGGGTATTGAGTAATAGTTTAGGATTTGCTTCGTTTCCCATTCAGTTAAGACTGTTCTTCCAGCATTCCTACATTCCTGGATCTTGTTGGCTATATCCTGACGATCCTCGTCAGATATGTTGGTACTAGCTAGAGAGGGGGTTTCATACAGTAACCTCAGGTTTTCGTTGTACTGCCACATGTAATTGAACATTCTTACCGCTACATCAGGGTATCTGAATGTGGGGATGTTAGCGGTGTTTAACACTCTTTCTCCTTCAGCAACCATCTCTGCGCCCATCCAGCTTGCTAGTACAGGCTTTTTTGAACGCCTGGTGTTTGATACAAGTGCTTGTGCAGTACGTGTTGGTTCAGTCATAGCTTGTGGGGTGAGAATTACCAGCAGTCCATCAGCGTTAGGATCTTCGACTACGGATTCTATAGCTTTGTTATATCGGTCGGCATCTGCATCTCCCAGAATATCTACAGGATTGCCGTGGCTCCAGGTAGGTGGGAGAAAAGAATCTAAGATCCTGCTAGTATCTTCAGATAGTGCGGCCAATTCTCCTCCACCGCTGATCAGTGCGTCTGTAGCCAGAACACCGGGCCCACCAGCGTTAGTGACTATTAGCAACCTCTTACCTTTGGGTCTTGGTTGCTTGCTAAGAACTTCAGATATGTAGAACAAATCAGATATGCTGTTGACCCTAAGAGCACCTACTCTTCTTATGGCTGCATCAAAAACATCGTCACTTTCGGCAAGTGCACCGGTATGTGAGGCCGCGGCTTTGGCTGCAGCTTCGGTTCTGCCAGCTTTTACTATGATGACAGGCTTTGTGAGGGCGATCTCTCTCACAGCGGAAAGGAAAGACCGTGCGTCTCCTACGGATTCTATATATAGCAGGATGCTGTTGGTGTGGGGGTCATCTCCTAGGTAGTAAATGAGATCGCTCCAGCTTATATCTAGCATAGAGCCAATAGATATAAATGCTGAAAATCCTACATTTTCTCTAAGGCTCCAATCCAAAATAGCAGTACAAAGTGCCCCACTCTGGCTTATAAAACCCACGCTTCCTGGCTTTGCTATGGATGCAGCGAACGTGGCGTTTAGACCTGTAGGTGGCCTCATGATACCAAGGCAGTTAGGACCAATGATTCGCATCCCAGAGGTTCTAGCTATATCAAGGATTTCGCTCTCAAGCTTCTTGCCTTCTTCACCGCGCTCTCGGAAACCTGCGCTAAGTATTATCGACCCCTTGATACCTACCTGAGAGCATTCCGATATTACTTGAGGTACAGTTTGTGGAGGAGTAGCAATGACAGCCATATCTGCTTGATCGGGAATGTCCAGTACAGACCGGTAAGCTTTTATGCCAAGGACGCTGGACCTACGGATATTGACTGGGAATACCGTTCCCCCAAAGGGATTGCTAATGAGGTTCCATAAAACGGTTCTACCTACACTACCTGGCTCTTCACTAGCTCCTATGACAGCTACGGCCTTGGGTGCAAATATCGCATCTAGAGCAGTTTTTCCATGGCCTAGTATGTTGTGAGCGGGATCACCTGCTGTGACGGACTTATCGTACACCTTTGTACTCCTAGGGACGAAGAATATTCTTCTGGGACCAAAATTAGGACGTTGAACGCCATGTTTACTTAGTATAATCGCCGTGCTGTGTATTAGTCCTGTTTAAACCTTATTATCTCTGGTCTATTCAGGGAGCGATCAATGAAGATAAGCAATAAAATAGCAAGATATGCCTTATTACATGCTCAGGGGCTCAGGAAGAGATCTGAAGCTGCAACCAAGTGGGATGTGCTTCAGGCTATCAGGCAGATGGGAGCACTCCAGATAGATACTATAAACGTAGTGGCTCGTAGTCCCTATCTGGTCCTTTGGAGTAGATTGGGTGATTATAATCCTAGGTGGCTAGACGAGCTACATGCTGAGGGTTATCTTTTTCGTAGTATTGGTCACATGCAGCATGCTTTCTTCCCATAGAGGATTATCCTATCTATCGGAGACGTATGATCGAAAGATCCAAAACATTAGCTAGGTGGTATCAAGTAGATTCTGACATTGTCAATAGTGTCTTGGATTTTGTGTGTAATTATGGGCCCGTACTATCATCTAGCTTTCCCAATCTTGATAAGCGTGCCGGAGGTTGGTGGAATCGTAAGCCTGAGAAAGAGGCTCTAGAATACTTGTTCGATATAGGCATGCTCATGGTAAAGGAGAGGAGAAATTTTCAGAGAGTTTATGACCTGCGGGAACGAGTTCTGCCAGACTGGGACGATTCCAATGTGCCCTCTACCGAGGAGATGAACAAATCATTAGTGCTTAAATCAGTAAAAGCTATGGGGGTAGCTAAGCTCACATGGATAAGTGATTACTTTCGCCTTGACAAAACTTCGACTGTAACTGCTGTCAAACAATTGCTGGACGAGGGTGAATTAATTCAAGTAGAGGTAGAGGGATGGGATGTTCCAGCTATAGTAAATAGTAGTTTTATATCTGAGTTGGATGCAATTGAGGAGATGATTTCTAACTCTCACATTACTACCTTCCTATCTCCTTTTGATCCGGTGATTTGGGACCGTAAGAGAGCTTTAGAGCTGTTTGGTTTCGACTACAAAATAGAAGTATATACACCTGCTTCTAAAAGGATATATGGATACTTTACTTTGCCGATTCTTTACAAAGGCAGAATAATAGGGCGCATCGATCCAAAGGCTCATCGTAAAGATGGAGTCATGGAGATAAGGTCTTTGCACTTGGAATCTGGGATCAAGATAGATAATGAGCTTATCTTCGAAGTTGGCGAAGCCCTAAGGAGTTTTGCTAACTGGCATGGTACTCCCGAACTTCTAATAAAGCAAGCTCCCTTTCAGATATACTAGATGAGCTAGAGGCTGTTAGTGATGTAGCTCTCTGCAGCCTGTATTTTAGTGTCCACAAAAATTAGTTTCTTCCCCTTATCCTGAAGCCGTGACAAAGTAGCTGACACGAGCGCTCTCTATTATTTCTTTAGATTCGAAGATCAATCAATTTTCAAGGAGGAAAGAGGTATGAAATGGTTTGCGTCTATATTATCTACTTTAGCTTTGGTAATGCTTGGTGTTCATGGGATTGCTCTGGCAAAACAAATATATGGTAATAACGCTAACAATTATCTTGTAGGTACTAACTCCTGGGATACGATCTTTGGCAGAGGAGGCAGGGATACGATTTACGGCTTGGGCGAGGATGATGATTTGTACGGCGGTGACGGCGGAGACAAGATCTATGGTGGCTCAGGGTGGGATACAATTCGTGGCGATGATGGTCCTGATTATGTAGAAGGTAACAGTGGTATTGATGACATAAAGGGTGGTTACGGAAATGACACGCTATCAGGTGGAGGTGGAGATGATGATATCGCAGGAGGATATGGTGATGATGTGATCCGTGGTGGCAGCTATGACGATTGGCTTGAAGGGCAAAATGGTAGGGATAAAATATACGGCAATGCAGGTGAAGACTATATTGATGCGGGATCAGGGTCTGATTACGTGTACGGTGGCGATGATGATGATTCTATAGATACTTATGGCGATGGTTCTAAAGACTACGTGTACTGTGGGAAAGGAGTAGATGAGGTTTTTGCGGATGGCTGGGACTACGTATCGGGAGATTGTGAGGAGGTCTACTAGCGCATTGACTATGCGCTAGTAGACCCAAATGGTATCGAATTTATGATATTTTTGCTTCAAGAATATCCTCTTTACGGTTTATTACTTTAAATTATGGCTATAAACCGTAAAGAAACTGGGGAAGAACAATGTGGACACTAACGGGACTGGGCGGCAATTTCACTACAAAAGACGAAATGATGCAATCTGTGGAGCTCATACTCCAGATAGCTGTACAAAGGCTACAGGAAAGTAAGGAGGAATCCGAGGCTATGTCAATCGCGATGAAGGACCTTGCGAGAGATATACTCGCTGCCTCTGATTCAAGCTCTCAAGTAAGGGATAGCTTGCTTCTGTCTTCGCTGCTGAGATTGTATGCGCTTTGTATAGCTGCGGGTATATTTGATGAGAGAGGCAAGCTGACACAATTCAAGACCCACCTGTGATAAGCGACTAGGCTAGGAGAGTGCCCTCTCCTAGCCTCAAATGATGTTTATGAGATTGATATCTGCTATAGGTTGTGAGTATTGGCTCTTATATAGCAAGGACGTTTATTGACTGTGCTGAAAACTCGTAGCTATTGTCTGGTAACTTGTAAGGTTCTACTATTTGATAGATAAGCTCTCTAAGTTCTGAGAGCTCGTCTTTACTCAGAGAACTCATAAATCGCGAGTAGTTGCCAGCTAGCTGGGTTATTACCTGCCAGTAGGTCTCCTTGTCAGGGAACCTCAATGTTGTTTCCATGCTGCTTACTTCAACTGTCAAAAAGCCGCTCTCTGTGAGAACTTCTTTTAAACTGTCAACATTGGATAGGTTAAAGATATCGGAAAAACTGGATTTTGGGATGTACCCCTTACCTATTAGCAGATTATGTATTAGTGAGATCCAAGGGTTTTTTATAGGATCACCCCATACCGCAAGAGCCAACCTACCACCAGGTCTTAGCACACGCCTTGATTCTCGAAGTGTTTCCATGTGGTTAGTGGAAGTTATTCCCCATTTACAGATAACTGCGTCTACGCTATTGTCAGGAAGTTCTATCTTTTCTGGGTTTAACACTCTGAATTCTACGTTATTTATTCCCAACTCATTGGCTCTCATCTTAGCAATATCGAGAGCTTCTGCACTTCTGTCGCTGCAGATCAACCTCCCATTGGGGCCCAAGAAGCTGGCGGCGACAAAGCCTGTATCTCCTGTTCCTGCTAGTAGCTCCAGTATTATTTCTCCTGGTCCTGGGTTAATTTGTCTTACTAGCCAAGCTGTAACGGGTCGAGATATAGCCCATAGCTCGTTTCTAAGCTCATAAAGGCTTGTAGCCAGTTGCCATCTGGCTTCCTTATTGTGGTCTTCTATTGGTTGCATAATTCCTCCAGTTAGTAAGCCATTATAGGGTTAGCAGGATTGTTATCTGTCATTGCGGGAGTGAATTTATGGTTGATCTTTTGTGGAGGGGTATCATGTAGGCTGATTATTTTGTCGAATAGTTGGAAATTCTAAATTATGCACAAAAATTTGCGCGACAAGTCGCACTCTACCGTTGCCAAGTTTTCACTCTAGTAGTAACCTTCTGATGTGTCACTTTCTATACGGGGGTAACTGCCTTTGAAACCAAAACTTGCGGTCTCTAGCTACTCCTTTCACCGCTTTGGATGGGGGCCAGAGGGTGATAATAAACCAAGCCTCGAGCAGATGATAGATAAGTGTTCCGAACTTGGGTTGGATGGAATAGAACTTTTGGGAGTACACTTTGAGAAGTCGGAACCTGCATATCTACATACTCTCAAGCAGTATGCTTTTATGAGAGGTGTAGATATAGTAGCCATATCAGCCCACCATAACTTCGTACATCCCGATTACTCGATCCGTGTGGAAGAACTGAATAAGCTAGTTAGATGGATAGATGTGGCCTACGAATTAGGAGTTCCTACTGTACGAGCCTTCGGTGGAAGATGGAACACCATTAAGAGTTTCGAGGATTTCATGGCTGCTAGCGGGGACGAACCTCCTCTTGACGGATATACGGATGATGATGCTTTTGATTGGAGCATAGAGTGCTTCAAGATAGCTAGTTATTATGCAGGCAAGAAAGGCGTGACCGTAGCACTCGAGAATCATTGGGGATTAACCGGAAAGGCTGAGGGCGTACTAAGGATAATAAACAGCGTCAAGTCTCCTTGGCTAAAGGTGGTGCTAGATACTGGGAATTTTAACTTCCGCCCCGACCAGTACGAGGAGATGCGAACTCTCCTGCCTTACGTGGTCATGTTGCATGCTAAAACCTATTTCGGTGGAGGGATATTTTACGACGCTGGTCTGGACTATCAGAAGATTGGTCAAATGCTGCGAGAAGCTAATTTTAGTGGTTACGTATCTATTGAGTTTGAAGGAAAGGATCATCCCGATAAGGGTATCCCGTCTAGTATAGAGCTCCTTCGGTCTTCCCTATAGCTGGTGGCAATTTATAAAAGTAGCAATTAGCAGTGCGTTCATTTGCTACCAGATATTGACAGTATGTGACTATGGTTTTATACTTTGGCCGCACTACTGGATGAATGTTATAGAAAGGAGAAATAATGGCAGTCATTCAGGAAGGACGCGCTGTAGCTGAACCCAACGTTGGTATCGTGGTACTGGCGCGTCGGGTGGTGGGCAACTATCTGCTACGAAGGATAATCAGGGCTGTACTTACTATCTACCTGGTATCTACTATAACCTTCTTTCTTGTAAGGTTAGTTCCTGGTAGCCCAATCGAGGTTTATATTTATAACTTAGTCAATCAATACGGAATCCCCTATGAAGAGGCAAAGCAACAAGCAGCCTCGCTATTCTCACTTGATCTGGATGCCCCGATATGGCGGCAATACTTTGACTACATGGGAGGACTTCTCCATGGGGATTTTGGTAAATCCCTTATAAATGTTGGCACGCCCGTAACTACTTATGTGCTCAAGTACCTACCATGGACTTTGTTTAGTGTGGGCATCGGAGAGATACTAAGCTTCTTGCTAGGAATGTCCATAGGGATGTTCATGGCCTATCGCAGAGGGTCGAGACTAGACCACGTAATGACCGTAGTTGCCTCAGCACTTAGCTCCATACCTAATTATCTTGTAGGCATGATGCTAGTTGTATTCCTAGGAGTGCAGTTGGAGCTGTTCTCGTTCACAGCTATGCGTGGGACGCTTTCTCCTGGTGTGCAACCGGGATTTAGCCTGACCTTTATCAAAGATGCACTTTATCATGCATCCTTGCCTATAACTGTCTACCTACTTACTACTATCGGTGGGTGGATACTCACTATGAGGAGCAGTACCGAGTCGACACTTGGAGAGGACTATGTTACAGTCGCTAAGGCTCGTGGTTTGAAGGAAAGAAGGATAGTAACTTCCTATGTAGGTAGAAACGCCTCGTTACCTCTTTTTACGCAGTTCACCATATCACTGGCCTTTGTGGTAGGTGGATCCTTCTTTGTAGAGTGGTTGCTGAACTATCAGGGTATAGGATTGGTTCTTTTCAATGCTATACAACAGCGTGACTACCCAGTGCTTCAAGGTATATTCCTACTGATCACTATATCCGTAATATTTGCGAACCTCCTGGCGGATCTGATCTATGCTCGACTCGATCCTAGGATAAGGCTTGTTGGAGGTAGATAAATAATGGCTACCACTACAGTAGAGACGAAACCTAATCCACTCTCCTGGCTTGCTGGGTTGATCAGCTGGATCGGTACTACTCTCAAGATAATATCTAGTAATAAAGTTGGCTTTGTGGGCTTTATAGGGCTGGTGATTATTCTACTGATCACCTATATAGGTCCTATATTTGTGCCCATGGACATGTCGGCTAACGTGGGGCAAATATATCAGCCCCCATCTCTAGAGCATCCTCTGGGAACAGATTCCGAAGGCAGGGATGTTCTTGTGCAGATCATCCACGGCGGTAGATCCATTATATCTGTCGGTTTCATGGCGGCTGTGATCTCGACTTTTATAGCCTTAACCTTGGGGTCAATAAGCGCTTATTTTGGGGGGCTAGTAGATACTATCCTTACTTGGATAGCTGATGTCGTTTTGACAATACCCAGCGTTATCTTCCTGGCTGTGTTAGCTGGAATATTTCAATTCAAGACTCAATTCAGCATTGCACTCATAATAGGCGCTATTAGCTGGCCTAGCTTGATGAGAGCAATTAGATCACAGGTGCTGTCCCTAAAAGAAAGGGATTATGTAGAAGCTGCTAGATGCCTGGATTTAGGCACTCCACATATCATATTTAGGGAAATAGCCCCTAACATGGCAGGTTATATAGCCATAAGCTTTACTCTCGCATTAACTTCGGCAATGTATGCCTCAGTAGGATTGATATTCTTGGGGCTTGTGCCTCTGGCAGGGATAAACTGGGGGGTGATGTTGAACCTCGCCTGGGTACGAGGGGCAATATTCTTCAAGGATAGTCTTCTATACATACTCTCACCTATAGTAGCCATATCCTTATTCCAGCTTAGCTTAGTGGCATTCTCCAGGTCTCTAGCTGAGATCTTTGATCCTAGACTGAGAGGAGGTTCCTAGGTGAAAGAGAAGACCTTATCCAGTGCGGAGATAAGGGGATCTGAAAGAACCGCACTGTCCGTTGAGAACCTGGAGATAGGTTACAAGGCTAGCAGAGGTATTGTTCACGCTGTAAGGGGAGTCAGTTTCGATCTGCTAGAGGGCGAAAGCCTAGCTCTAATAGGTGAGAGCGGGTCCGGGAAGACTACTATGGGATTGTCGTTGGTTCGACTACTTCCAACATCCGCCAAGGTCTTTAGCGGTGAGATTATTTTCAAAGATGATACTGGTAGACAGCTAGATGTACTCAAGCTTGAAAAGGAAGGTCTGCGGCGTTTCAGATGGGAACAATGTGCGATGGTCTTCCAATCAGCCTTGAATGCGCTCAATCCTGTCCTTAGGGTTAGAGATCATTTTCTGGATACGTATAAATCTCACGCTTCTAGTGGCCGGGTAGATGAGAAAAAGGTCATTGAAAGGGCTAAAGAGGTTCTAAGGTTCGTTCAGCTTGACCCAGATCGAGTACTTAACTCGTTCCCGCATGAGCTCTCCGGTGGTATGCGCCAACGAGTCATGATAGCTTTAGGTTTGTTGCTAAACCCTAAAGTCATCATCCTAGATGAGCCCACGACTGCTTTGGATGTTATTACCCAGAGGGCTATCATTGATGTCATACGTCGTCTGAAGCAAGAACATGAGTTTGCGATGATTTTTATATCGCACGATCTATCGCTAGCTGCTGAGCTGGCTGACCGGGTAGCAACTATGTACGCCGGACGCGTGATCGAGATCGGCAATGTAGAGGACATATTCTATAAGCCTTGCCATCCTTACACTGTAGGTCTACTTAGAGCGGTCCCGACACTCGAGGGTGGTAGGAAAGACCTCATATCCATCCCGGGTTCTCCTCCTGACCTTATAGATATGCCTAGTGGTTGTAAGTTTCATCCACGTTGTCCCTATGCTACTCAGCAATGTATGGAAGAAGAGCCACCTCTAATAGACGTGGGGAATAATCACGGGGCTGCTTGCTGGCATTGGCAGCGCGTCATACAAGATTGGGAAGCGGGAAAGGATGCTTATGAGCGAGACAGCGATTGAGTTTGTACATGTAAGCAAACTTTTTGGTCATGGCAAGAACCAAATAAGGGCAGTGGATGATGTCTCTTTTAAGATCGAGAAGGGTAAAACATTGTGCCTTGTTGGCGAGAGCGGATCTGGCAAATCTACTACTGGCAAGATGGTAGCAGGATTGCTCCCACCGTCTGAGGGCAAGATACTCTACAAGGGTAAAGATGTCTCCACCTTAACGCACTCTGAGAGCAAGCAGTTTCGTCGAGCAGTCCAGATGATCCACCAAGACCCATATGCTTCTCTTAACCCTATAAGGTCGGTTGCACAAATTCTTGCTACCCCTCTTCAGCATCATCATATAGTTAGATCTAAGCCTGAATTATACAGAAAGATGGAAGAGCTGCTTGAGATCGTGGGGCTCACGCCTCCACGAGATTTTCTATTCAAGTATCCACATCAGCTCTCAGGAGGGCAGCGACAAAGAGTAGCGGTAGCACGAGCCTTGACCGTAAACCCAGAGCTTATAGTGGCGGATGAAGCCGTGTCCATGGTGGATGTATCCCTGCGTGTCAGCCTCCTCAATATGATGCTCAGGCTTCAAAAAGAGCTAGGTGTTACGTTTCTTTTCATAACCCATGATTTGGCAGTTGCCAAGCATTTTGCCTGGGAAGGTCAGCTTGCTGTGATGTATTTGGGTAGAATAGTCGAGCTGGGTGATACCCAAGACTTGATAGCTGACCCTATACATCCCTATACAAGAGCTCTTATAACCGCACTCCCCGAAGCTGATCCTGTGGTGACTCGCACCAAGAAGAGACTTATATTGCGTAGCCCAGACATACCTAGCCTTCTTAATCTACCATCCGGATGTACCTTTCATCCCAGATGCCCACTATATGAAGAAGGTTTCTGCGAGATAGAAAGACCAGCATCTGACGTAGTCAATATCAATGGACATCTAGCTGCCTGTTTTGTTGAGGCTCGCAAGAGAGGGCAGGAGGACAGGATCCCAGAGTCCGTTCGCTTTGGGGGCGTGAAGGTGTAGCTATGAACCCACAAACAGGACAAGCAGCTTTTAGAATAGGCTGCTTTATAGTTCTACTATCTGCAGCATTGTTGATATGGCTAAGACCCGGCACTGCCGAGTTCACTATAACAGTATTCATGCTGTTCATAGGGATTATTTTCTTGTTCATAGTAGCTTTAGTAGTTCGAAGATCTATCTAGGTCATACCTTTGGAAGGGGGTGATGGAAGGGGAAGGGGGACTGGCATAGTTTAGCGCGAAGGTAAGCTTGCTGACAGGTATGTGTCAAGCAAATAGACTTTTTTGGGAGGGAATACCTAATGTCAAAGGATAGCAAGATTAATAGAAGGAAGTTTTTGAAGTTTTCAGCGGTGGCAGCAGGTAGTGCGATACTTGTTGCCTGTGGTGGAGGGGCACCTGGAGCTACACCTACCACAGGAGCTTCGCCAGCTCCAGGAGGATCTCCAACGCCAGCTGCTTCAGCTGGTATGAGTCCCTCTCCAAGTCCGGCTGCCAGCCCAACTTCAGCTGCTAGTCCGGCTCCATCTCCAACTAGTGCGGCGGCTTCACCTACTCCAGCTATGGAGCAGACACCTGCTGCTTCCCCCACTTCAGCTGGACAGGCTGGAGGTAATATAACCGCTCAAATAGCTCCTATGGCACCTGAGATCAAGCCCTCTGGTCAACCGACTGGAGGTGAATTCCATGGCGCTTGGCCTTACCAGATGCCTCCTACTGGACACTGGAATACCTTTGCCACTAATAACAATAGCTTTGGCATATATTGGGATATGCTTGAGATGCCATTAGGCTTCTATCTATGGGACAAGAATCAATATGTACCTCTGTTGGCAGTCAGTTGGGAGATAATACCGCCTGATACCTTCCAGGTGAAGCTCCGCCAAGGTGTTAAGTGGAGTGATGGTTCACAATTTACTTCCAAGGATGTAGTAACTACCTTCACTTTGCTGCGCTTGCAGGATGCCGTGGTGTGGAACTACCTAGGGTCCATAGATGCACCTGACGATTACACCGTGGTGTTTAAGATGAAGGATCCATCGACTGTAGTTCCGAGGTACATTTTGCGGGAACATATTAGGGCAAACTCCGTATATGGCGAATTTGCCCAGAAGGCCAAGGCCATGTTCGACAAGGGGGCAACTACAAGCTCAGCAGATATGAAGAAGCTACGCACCCAATTCGAGGGTTTCCGCCCCAAGGAGCTTGTCGTGTCTGGCCCATACAAGGTCCAGCCCGGAAGCATGACAGAATCTCAAGTTACGCTGGTCAAGGTGCCAGACGCATGGAATGCCAATATGGTCAACTTTGACAAGATTGTCCTCTATAACGGCGAGACTCCCACTGTAACGCCGATCCTGCTTTCCAAGCAGATCGACTATGCTACTCACGGCTTCCCGCCAGCTACTGAGAAGGCTCTACAGCAGGCTGGCTTTCGTATCATACGACCGCCCGTATACTCTGGTCCAGCATTGTTCTTCAACTACAAGAGGCTAAATGAGTTCTCCGATCCCAAGGTTCGCCAAGCCATAGCTATGGCTGTAAATATGGATCAAAACGCCACCGTGTCTCTAGGGGAGTCGGCAAAGCGTTGCAAGTACATGGCTGGTGTATCCGACTCGATACTCGAGAAGTGGGTCCCGCAGAGTGAGCTATCCAAGTTGAACTCTTATGCCTACGATCCAGATAAGGCAGCCCAAGTGCTCCAGAGTGCCGGATTCAAGAAGCAAGGAGACACATGGGTCACCCCCAATGGTAAGCGTATGGAGTATGAGCTTGGAGTCCCAGCTGAGTATGCTGACTGGTCAGCAGCTGCCCAGAACCTAGCTGACCAGCTGACTAAGTTTGGGATTAAGACTACCGTAAGGCCTGTTACGTTTACTCAATGGAGTACGCAGATGGATGCTGGTAGATTCCAGCTAGGTATCAATGCATGGGGGGCTGGTAACCCTCATCCCCACTTCTCCTATGTAGCAGATCTACTCACTCATAATGCTCCCCTAGCCTCTGGTGGTGGCATGAACTATCCTCTCAAGCAGAAGACACAGTCTGTAGGTGAGGTGGACCTGCAGAAGTTAACCATTCAAGCTGCTTCCGGTCTCAATATTGACAGGCAGAAAGAGGTAATTACTACTTTGGCTAAGGCCTTCAACGAACTTCTGCCGATAATCCCTCTGTGGGAACGTTACGGTAATAACCCTGCCCTTGAAAACGTGAGAGTTACGGGTTGGTTACCTGAGAACGATCCTATCTATGCCAACAGCCCCTATAGTGATAACTTTGTAACTTACATGATCCTGAATGGTACTCTAAAGGGCGTTAGTAGATAGGAAATGCTTGGCATGGATAACATAGTTACAGCTATGTTATCCATGCCTACTTCGCCATGATGATAGTAAGTAGTCGTTGTGCCATGTAAATAGCACTAATCCACATAACTATAGCTGATGCCTTGTTTAAGACATCGTACATTGCTATGTTTTTCCTCATAATTCTGCCGGTTAATGCTAACAGAGCAAACCAGATCCAAGATACTGCTATGGTTGCAAGGGTAAAAGATAACTTTTCTCTCCCCGAGTAAGTTAGCGAGCTTGTACCTATCACACCTATGGTATCCATTATTGCTCCGGGATTCAGGAGAGAAAAGGATAGTGCAAATACAACTTGCCTGCGAACTGGCCAATTCGTCGATTCACCAGTATGTATGATGTGGTTGTGTGCCTGAGAGCTTTTCCAGTTAACCCATCCTATGTAGATTAGGAATACTGTACCTATGGTGGTCACCGTTACCATTACCCAAAGCTTGTTCAATACCAACAAAGACACGCCTAATACTGCGATAAGGATTAGAATGGTGTCGGATATCGAGGACGTAATAATAGCTGGGATAGCCTTAGCAAACCTTGAATGCGTAGCTCCCTGGGTGAGAACGAACATATTTTGTGGACCTATAGCGATTATCAACCCAATAGCCAACACAAAGCCGTGTAGGAACGCCTTTAGCATAACTCCCTCAACTTTTTGATTTGTTTTGTTCTACTTTGAGGCTTGTAATTGCTATATAATTCGCTCTGATTCTGTATATGAGTCTGCAATAATTATTACTAGTTTTCACGCTGGAGGTCACAATCGTAAACTATGAAGAAGAGCAAACAGGCCATAAAAAAGTCTCTAATGTTTCCAATATTGATCTTAGGATTAATCTTTTTGATCGCCTGTGGAGGGCAGCAGGGAGGAGCTACACCCACCACTGGTAGCACCGGCACATCGTCTCCTTCTCCCTCTGCTCAATCTCCATCGCCATCTCCTACTACAACTGCATCTTCACCTGCACCTCAGCTAAAGCTGATAAATGATGGGTATCTAACTGTAGGAACGGATGCTAGCTATCCACCTATGGAGTCCGTTGATCCAAAGACAGGACAAATAGTAGGCGCTGATGTGGATTTGGCCAATGCCCTTGCTAAGGCTATGGGGCTAAAGGGCGCCAAGATGGTAAACAATTCATTTGATACGATAATCGCGGCACTACAGAGAGGAAAATTTGACATCATAATGTCCAGTATGAACGACACTCCAGAGAGGAGGCAACAGGTCGATTTCGTAGACTATATGACAGCCAGTATCGGAATTGTTGTCCCTAGCGATAGCAACATCAAGGCTGATAGCTATAAGGATCTTTGTGGTTATACGATATCTGTACAAAGAGGAACCGTAGAGCTGGATGAGTTGCAAAAGGTCAATGAGCAATGCCCCAAGAAGATGACTTTGAAGACCTTTACGCAGGACACTGATGCATGGCAGGCGCTTGTATCTGGGCACGTAGACGTATATACTTCGGATCTACCTGTGACCGCATTTCATATAAAAGAGAACCCATCCAAGTTCAAGCTGGCTGGTGAGCCTTTCTCCGCTGGACAAAATTACGGTATAGCTATTCCAAAGAACAGGCAGGATCTCAAGGATGCGCTGGCTAAGGCGCTGGAGCAAATAAGGGCAAGTGGGGAGTATGACAGAATACTCAAGAAATGGGGAGTAGAAGGAGCGGCTCTTAAAGAGTGAATTCACGGACCGGGATTTTGAAAGATGAACTTTGATCCGGCGATATTTTGGGAATACTTATTTCACCCTTCTATAGTTAGAGGGGCTGAGCTAACCATATTTCTCTCTGTCGTATCACAGCTCCTAGGCATATTACTGGGACTAGTAGCGGCTTTAGGGAGAATATCTCATAGTCGTATACCTGTGTTTAGGTGGATAAGCGGTTTCTACATATGGCTTTTCAGAGGCACACCTCTGCTTGTACAGATAATATTCGTCTATTTTGCTATTCCGCAACTCACTAATCAGAGAGTAGTAATACCAGAGGTACCATCGGCAATAATAGCTCTCAGCCTGAACGAGGGCGCGTACATGGCTGAGATTATACGTGCTGGTATTCTTTCTGTTGAGGGCGGCCAGATGGAGGCCGCCCTCTCCTTAGGCATGACCAGGTGGCTAGCAATGAGGAGGATAATTCTTCCTCAGGCCATAAGAATAATTATTCCTCCCACAGGGAACGAGTTCATCTCAATGCTGAAAAATACTTCCTTGGTGGCAGTTATAAGTGCTCATGAACTGCTCTTTGCTACACAGGAGATCTACAGTGCTACATTCAGGTACTTTGAGCTTCTCACCATAGCTTCTCTGTGGTATCTTGCTATGACTACTGTAGCCTCTTACTTGCAAGGCAAACTAGAGAGAAGGTTTGAAAGAGGATTTGTACGTGAGCCTCAAGCAGTAGGTTTCTTTGGAAGGATGATGGCAGGAGCTCTGAGAAGAGGATGAATGCTCAGAATGCTATGGTCTATGTGGAAGATGTTCATAAGAAGTTCGGACATCTGGAGGTGCTTCGGGGAATAACCCTGGAGGTTCAAAAAGGTCAGACTATAGTTATAATCGGTCCTAGTGGATCCGGGAAGAGCACACTCCTGAGATGTATAAACCATCTCGAAAAAGTAGACTCAGGGCGCATATACCTAGAAGGTCACCTCGTAGGGTATAAAGAGGTTAACGGTAGACTTGTTGAGTTGCCCCCCAAGGCTGTAGCCCGGCAGCGTGCCGAAATAGGCATGGTGTTCCAACGCTTTAACCTCTTCTCCCACATGACGGCCTTAGAGAACGTCATAGAGGCCCCTATTCACGTTCGTGGTGTTCCCAAGAAACAGGCTATAGAAGAGGGCTTGAGCCTGCTATCTAAGGTGGGACTGGCTGATAAGGCTAATAGTTATCCTAGCCAGCTTTCTGGAGGTCAGCAACAGAGGGTAGCTATAGCTAGGGCCCTGGCTATGCATCCTAAGGTTATGCTGTTTGACGAGCCCACTTCAGCACTTGATCCCGAATTGGTGGGAGAGGTTCTTACGGTTATGGAAAACCTTGCTTATGAAGGCATGACCATGATCGTCGTGACTCATGAGATGGGATTTGCTCGTGAGGTTGCTGATGAAGTCGTATTCATGGACCACGGTGTTATTTTGGAGCAAGGCAAGCCCGAGGACATATTCAGCAATCCTCAGCATGAGCGCACGCGCACTTTTCTACGTGCTATACTCTGAGCATTTCGTATTTGCGTAAGAAAATGCTAGTTTATCTCTCTACGCCTGTATTGTATAGCTTCTGCCACATGCGATGTTTGTATCTGATCATGACCCTCTAGGTCGGCTATTGTTCGGGCTAACTTGAGTATTCTGTGGTAGGCCCTTGCTGACAGACCAAGCTGTTGCACAGCCATTTTCAGAATTGCTTGACCCTTTTCGTTTAGCTGACAGTAACGCCGTATGTCGGCAGGCGTCATGTTTGAGTTTTGCTTGTGAGGGTTATTCCCGAACCTCTTTTTCTGTATCTCTCTTGCCTTTTCCACTCGCTCCCTTATATTCTTTGAGCTTTCTCCTGTTCCTCGAGAGGCTAATTTCTCAAACTCCACTCTGGGGACCTCGATGTGGATATCTATCCGGTCCATCAATGGCCCAGACAACTTCTTTTGGTAGCGAGTGATGGCAGCTGGAGAACACTGACACTCTCTTACCGGATCCCCAGCATATCCGCATGGGCATGGGTTCATGGCTCCGACCAACAGAAAGTCTGCCGGCAGTGTAATAGTTCCAGAAACTCGGCTGATAGTAACCACTCTATCTTCCAGGGGTTGTCTCAACAACTCTAGGATGTTCTGTGCAAATTCGGGCATCTCATCGAGGAATAAAACTCCTCGGTGTGCAAGGCTAACTTCGCCGGGTTTTGGTTGTCTCCCGCCTCCAATCAATCCAGCATAAGATATAGTGTGATGAGGTGCTCGAAAGGGCCTTTCTGTTATCAATGGTCTATTCTTAGGTAGTAGCCCTGCTACGCTATAGATCTTGGTAACTTCCAGCGCTTCTTCTGTGTACATCTTGGGTAATATAGTTGGTAATGATCTAGCTAGCAACGTCTTCCCTGATCCGGGAGGCCCCGACATAAGGATATTGTGATGTCCAGCTGCTGCTATCTCTAGGGCTCTCTTTGCATGGTCTTGTCCTTTTATTTCTGCCATGTCAGTCAGACCTTCTATCGGAGCCTCGTCTTGCCATCCTGTACTATTAGTAAAAGGTACTATGGGAGCTTCGCCTCTTAGGTGGGCTGCTAACTCTCCAAGTGTTTGTACTGGGTAAATAGTTACGTTTGGTATAAGACTTGCCTCTGGCGCGTCCTCCTTGGGAACGAATATCTGAGAGAAGCCTTCTTCCATGGCAGTGCTTACCATGGAGATTATGCCGTTTACATGTCGTACTGTCCCATCTAATCCAAGCTCCCCAATGAATACTGATTTTGGAGTTGAGGCGTTGGCCTGGCCTGAAGCTACTAATATGCCTACCGCGATTGGAAGATCGTATGCTGGCCCTGCTTTTCGGAGGTCCGCCGGTGCCATATTTACTGTGATCTTTCTGTTAGGGAAAGCGCATCCTGAGTTCTTGATAGCTGTTCTAACTCTCTCCTTAGCTTCTTGCACTGCTGTATCTGGAAGTCCTACTATGGTGAAGGTAGGTAAGCCTGGCCCTATGTCTACTTCGATGTCTACTAGTGCACCATTGAGCCCTATAACTGCACAACTAGCAACGCTCGCGAGCATAGAAACCCCTTCCGTGTAGATTTAGAATTTGCTTACGATACCCTTTTTCGCTGACCTGTTAGCTTGATTTATTAGGAATTTATCTGTTCTGCTGGACCTGGTTCCTTAGCCTGGAGGAGGCTAGAGACCTAATGTTGGCAACATCTCGATCCATCTGATCTATGAGATCTTCTACAGATGCAAACTTGAGCTCGTCCCTAATTCTGTGAATGAATTCAAGTTTGAGTGTCCTGTCGTAAAGGTCACCGTACCAGTCAAGTAGGTAAGCTTCTATTGTTCTTTCTCCCCCTCCAAAAGTGGGTCTGGTACCTATGCTTACTGCTGCTACTTTTGGTTGAGTTGATGGTTCATCTAGGTAGGCATCGCAGTAGTAGATGCCGTTATACGGCACGACTAAATCGCTGCTTACGCTGAGGTTTGCCGTGGGATAACCTAGTTGCCTGCCCCTACCCTCACCATGTACTACTGTTCCTTTGATGTAATAGTTACGACCAAGGAGGGAGGCTGCTGATTCTACATCTCCCTCTTGGGTCAGTAGATGCCTTATTCGAGTACTTGAGACAGGCTGCCCATGAATATATAGTGTTGGTACTGAGATGAGCTCCCATCCGAGTTCCTGTCCAAGAACATCTAGTTCTTTGACTCCGGCTTCTCGGTTACGACCTGTACGGAAGTTTTCACCCACCACTAGAGCTGCTGGCACTACCCATTTTGAAAGAAGCTCAAAAAACTCCTTTGCCGACAGCTTGGCTAGCTCTAGGTCGAAATTAATACACCATACATGGTTGATGCCCATATCGGCAAGAAGATCTAGTCTGTCTTCTAAGGGCAATAGTTGAGGAACTTTATTCCCGCTAAGTACATATCTGGGATGCGGATGAAATGTGATGGCGGTACTTTCTAAGCCATGTTCTTCAGCTACTGCTAGTGTCTTTTTTGATTATTGCCTGGTGCCCGAGATGTAAACCATCAAAGGTCCCCATGGTTATTACTTGAGGCCCTGGGGCTTCTCGGTATGGCCTTTCGTGGATAAGCGAAGAGATGTATCTATGCATACGATTACTTTAGCATTATACGAGGGAATAGTGTATTATCTCTAGATTCAGCAAGCCCAACTATTTCTCCGTTGGCGCTATATATTCTTACTAGAGGGATGGGTTCTTCAGATGTATGTGCCATTTTGACCGTCGCTCCATTGCTTATCCTTTGGACATCTCGCTCGTCCAGCACGACTGCTGGCAAGTGGGTAAGTGCGTCATCTGGAGGGTGGATCAAAGCAGGCTGTAAATAGTCACCTACCGATTCTAATTCCTCTATAGTTATGGAGCTCTCGATGCTAAATGCCCCTACACTTGTCCTTACGAGATTGCTGAGGTACCCCATATGCTCCTAGACGCTCAGCTATATCCTCAGCAAGTGAGCGTATATATGTACCCGATGAGCAAGATATGGCTAGTTTTAAAGTACAAGCTCGAAATTCCAATGCCTCTAGCGAGTAAATTTCTACCTTGCGAGTAGGCAACGAGAAGAATTGTCCTTGCCTAGCTAACTCGTAAGCTCTCCTTCCTTCGACCTTAATTGCAGAGTATTTGGGTGGTGTTTGCTCTATTTGACCAATAAACTCCGGTAATATCTCCGCTATATCTTTTGGGCTAGGGATAATATCCGATTGGGCTATGATGTCTCCCTCTAAATCACCGGTAGAGGTCTTAAATCCAAAGGACAGTTCAGCCACGTAAGACTTGGGCTGTGAGTGGATAACCTCGGCTAACCGATTCGCTTTGCCTAGAGCTATGGGAAGCACTCCTGTTGCGAACGGATCTAGTGTCCCTACGTGCCCTACACGTCTGGCACTAAACAGTTTTTTTATCCTATTGACCACCCATTGAGAAGTAACGCCGAGAGGTTTATTGATTACAATGAAGCCATTGAGAGATTCTTTACTCGGATTCTTTCTGTCTATCATCTGGTGGTAGGACTTCGTTTAACAGTTGGCTTATACGTATAGCCTCTGCGGCACTTCTATCTGGCTCAAACCTCAGTTCGGCCATTTTTCTGAGCCTTATACGTTTGGCAAGCTCGGATCTGAGGAATCCGGAAGCTCTCCTCAATGCTTTCATAGTTTCCTTCTCATCTTCCTCAGATCCGAGCACGCTTACGTGTATGGTTGCATGCTCCAGGTCAGGGGATACCTCTACAGCGGTAACAGTTACAAACCCAATCCTGGGATCCCTGACTTCCTGTACGAGGAGCTCGCTTATATGCCTTTTGATTTCCTGAGCTACCTGCTCAGTCCTTCTACTCATTTTTTATTGCCTGCTAACCTGCTCTGTATGATAGAACTCTATGTGATCGCCCTCTTGGAAATCGTTGAAGTTGGCTACAGTGAGTCCACATTCGTATCCTGCTGCCACTTCTCGGACATCATCTTTGAAGCGCTTGAGAGAGGATACTGTTCCGTCGTATATGACCGCTCCGTTTCTAATCACCCTGACCCTGCTATTTCTAAGTGCTTTACCATCTAGAACATAGAGACCAGCGGCTTGCTCCTTGTTAGGAAGCCTGAATACAGCTCTCACTTCTGCGTAGCCGTCTATAACCTCCTTGGATTCCGGCTCTAGCAGGCCTGCTAGAGCTGCCTTTACATCATCCAACAAGTTGTATATGACGTTATAGTAACGGATATCGATCTTCTCAGCTTCAGCGGTCTTGCGCGCGGCAGGGTCAGGCCTGACATTAAACCCAATAATGATCGCGTTAGAGGCCGCAGCCAGTTTCACATCCGACTCTGAAATGGTACCAGTACCTGAATAGATGATAGATATCTTGGCGCCTTCTTCTTGAATCTGCGAGAGAGCGTGTTGTATTGCTCCAATAGAACCTTGTACGTCTGCCTTCAAGATGATGTTAAGTTCTTTTTCTTTGCTATCTGAAGCGTTCTTAAATAGCTCCTCAAGACTCGCTGGCCTATTACTTACTAGAGCGGCTGCTTGAGCAGCCTTGGCCCTTTGGAGGGCAACCTGCTTGGCCAGCTTTTCATCAGTGACCACAAGTAATTTATCTCCAGCCTCAGGTACTCCCTCTAGCCCTATGATCCTTGCCGGAGTAGAAGGCTCGGCCTTCCTCAGCTTCTGTCCCTTGTCATCGAACATCACTCTAATTCTGCCAGTTACAGAGCCTACAAGTACGAAATCTCTGGGCTTGAGTGTACCATTCTGAACTAATACTGTAGCTGTTGGCCCCTGATTGGGGTCTAGATGAGCCTCTATTATTGTGCCTTCAGCCAACCTTGTAGGATCAGCCTTGAGTTCACGCATGTCTGCTACCAGGAGTAAGATGGACAATAGGTCCTGGATACCCTCGCCTGTTAGGGCCGATACGGGTATAAACGGGGTGTCACCACCCCAGTCATCGGGGACAAGACCCTGCTCTGAAAGCTGTTGCTTGACCCTATCCGGATTTGCCCCTTCTCTATCTATCTTGTTTATAGCTACCACAATAGGCACATTAGCAGCTCTAGCGTGTGCCAGAGCCTCGAGAGTCTGAGGCCTGACACCGTCATCGGCAGCTACTACAAGCACTACTATATCTGTTACCTGAGCACCACGCGCTCTCATAGCTGTGAACGCTTCGTGCCCAGGCGTGTCTAGGAAGGTTATCTTTCTTCCCTGATACTCTACTTGGTAAGCGCCTATGTGTTGCGTGATGCCTCCAGCTTCACCAGCTACTACATTCGTCTTCCTGATGGTATCAAGCAGCTTGGTCTTACCGTGATCGACATGCCCCATCACGGTAATAACAGGAGGTCTAGGTTGCAGAACGCCTTTGGATACTCTTTTTTGCTCTTCCTCCAGTTCGGCTAACAGTTTTTCTTCATCTGTTTGAGGCACAACGAGCCGTGTCTCGTAGCCTAGCTCGGAAGCTATAATCTCCGCTGTGTCGTAGTCTATCTGCTGGTTGATAGTTGCCATGATGCCGTTTTGCATCAAAGTCCTTATGACATCAGCAGCACTAGCTCCCAGAGAATCAGCTAATTCCTTAACGGTCATTGTAGGAGGAAGTTCAATGATCCTTCTGACCCTTACGGCAGTAGCAGCTCTCCCTGCCTGTGGGCCTCCCCTCACAGGTCTTTCTCTGCCCCTGACAGCGGCTCGAGGAGCAGATTGTTTAGTAGCTCCTGTCTTTTTGCTCTTGGGACGTTTGGCTGCAGGAACCTCGTCTTCCTCAAGTATTTCTTCCAGATCTTCAATTGTCTCCAAGTCCAAATCTCTATCTGCCATCACTAAAAACCTTCAAACCCTTTTCCATACTAATTATCAAACACTGCTCTTATTAAGTTTCTTCCGAGTCTTCAGAAGAGGCAAGGTTCCTCAACTCAGATATTACCTCTTCTCCTATGTTTGCTTTCAAGCTTCTTGAAAGCGCATTACTTGCGATAGCCTGTTCTATACAATCAAGACTCTGATGTACGTATGCGCCCCTACCTGCTTTCCTGCCAGTGGGATCTACCTCTACTATACCATCAGGACGACGTACTACCCTGATGAGGGTGCGCTTGCCTTCTACTTGTTTGCACCCTACGCAGGTTCTCTGAGGTTGTCTTTTTACTCGGATTATCTGCCCCTTTTTTGGCATATCTAACCGCAATATGTCTTACTCGGATATAGTTTCTGCTGAAACGTCTTGCTCTAGTCTGTCTGTTTGCTCCTCTGATACTGATGTGGAGGAGCTAGAGAAATGCTCTACATTTTCTGGGCTTCTAATGTCGATTCTCCATCCCGTAAGGTTTGCGGCCAGTCGAGCGTTTTGGCCATCTTTTCCTATTGCAAGGGATAGCTGCTTTTCTGGCACTATAACAGTAGCGGTTTTGGTTTCTTTGTCCAATATCACTTCGTTGACTTGTGCGGGGCTCAGTGCCCTAGCTATAAAAGTAGCTGGATCATCGCTCCATTGTATAATGTCGATCTTCTCCCCTTGCAACTCGTCTACTACATTCTGGACACGAGTACCTCTAACACCTACACAGCTACCCACAGGGTCAATCCCAGGTTGTCTTGCAGCCACTGCTATCTTCGATCTCACCCCAGGTATTCTTGCTATAGCCTTGATCTCTACAGATCCGTTATATATCTCAGGAACTTCAATCTCAAATAGCCTCTTCAGCAGGTTTTTGTCCCTGCGGGAGACAATGAGTTGAGGTCCCCTGGGTGTTTTAACAACCTTTAGCAGTAGCACCTTTAATCTCTGACCAGGTTTGTAGTTTTCGCTTTCTACTTGCTCGGCTTTGGGCATAATAGCTTCTGCTTTACCCAGCTGGACTATGACCAAGCCGTTCTCTACTCTCTGTACTACCCCCGTTACCAGTTCTCCTTCTCTGTCCCCGAATTCTTTGTATATTGTTTCGTGCTCAGCCTCTCGAATCTTCTGCAGCATTACCTGCTTAGTCATCTGGGCGGCGATTCGGCCGAAGGTATCGGGGGTAACGTCCTGATGTACGACGCTGCCTATCCTGGCTTCCTTATCAATCTTCTTTGCATCCGCCAGGCTTATCTGAGTTTTAGGGTCCTTGACGTTTTCTACCACTTGCAGGACACGATAAACCGTTGCCTGCCCGGTATTAGGATCTATTTTGACCTCTATATCACCGGAGGCGTCATAGTTTTTACGGTATACAGCCTTGACTGCCTCTTCTACTGATTTAATAAGCACATCTCTGGGGATGCCTCTTTCAAGGCTTAACTGGGAGATGGCTGCATAGAATTCGCCTCTCATATGCCCTCCGACCAAATCACCTTGTATAACTTTTTATATAAATAAAAAAGTGGGTTGCCCCACTTCCCTTCTTACTTCTTGCTCCGTTTGACGTATTATAGCAGTTAACGACGATTCCCTTCAAGAAATTATCATTTACCCTCCCTTTCTTCTTTTGCTGGTTGCTATAATGACCGCAATCTAAGTGTTTTTTTCTATAAACCGATTGATCAAAAATTATCTATATAAAAACTAGGGAGGGAAACTGGTGGCTCGAGTTGCTATTAACGGTTTTGGGAGAATTGGTCGACAGGTTTTTAAAGCTATACGAACTTATTATCCTGATGATATAGAAATCGTAGCTATAAACGATCTCACCAGTAGCGATGTCTTAGCTCACCTTCTAAAGTACGATACTAATTATGGTAGATACGAAGCTGAGATATGGGCATCAGATGGTCAGCTTAGAGTTGATGACCTTGAAATATCTGTTTTCGCTGAGAGAGATTGGACTAAGCTGCCCTGGGGTGATTTGGGTATAGATTTCGTCATAGAGTCTTCCGGAGTAGGGACCGATGGAGCTCGCGCGAAAGCCCATATTGATGCAGGTGCCAAGAAGGTCCTAATAACTGCCCCAGCTAAAAATGAGGATATAACCGTTGTTCTCGGCGTAAATGATGATAAGTACGACCCCAATAAACACAACATAATTTCGAACGCTTCATGTACTACCAATGCTCTAGCTCCAATCGCTAAGGTTATGCTAGAGAATTTCGGTATCGTTCGTGGCCTTCTTACTACCGTACACTCATATACCAACGACCAGGTGATACTTGATGCTCCTCATAAAGACCTTCGTAGAGCCAGGGCTGCAGGAGCTAATATAATACCGACAACCACTGGTGCTGCTAGGGCAGTGGGGTTGGTTCTGCCAGAGCTCAAGGGTAAGTTCGACGGTTTCTCGCTACGTGTACCTACCCCGACGGTTAGCATAATAGACTTCGTGGTGGAGGTCGAGAAGGAAGTAACTGTCGAGGAGGTAAACTGTAGCTTCAAAGAGGCGGCGAATGGCAGGTTGAGCAGGATTCTGGGCTATACCGAGGAGCCTCTGGTATCTTCGGATTTCAAAGAGGATACTCACTCCACGATAGTTGATGGTCTGTCTACGATGGTGATAGGCGGAAAGATGGTCAAGGTAATTTCCTGGTACGATAATGAGTGGGGTTATTCCGTCAGGGTGGCTGATCTTGCTGCTATGATATCTGCGAGCATGGCGTAGCATGCGCACACTTGAATCTATAGATGTAAGAGAGCGGACAGTCTTAGTCCGCGCGGATTTCAACGTCCCATTGTCTGATACGGGTGTCATCCAGGATGACACCCGTATCAGGGCAGCTATTCCCACCCTGACAAGACTGTTTGAACTAGGGGCTTCCAAGCTAGTTCTAGCCTCTCACCTTGGTAGGCCCAAGGGGCAATTCAATGCGAAGTACAGCATGGCTCTTGTTGTAGACCGTGTTTCTGACCTATTAGGCAGACCAGTTCAATTGCTTCCCCTTGATCTTGAACAAGCAAGGCAAGTTATACAAAGCGGCCGAGAAGGCTCAGTATTTCTACTAGAAAACACTAGGTTCTATCCTGGTGAGGAAAAGAACGATATACAGTTTGCCCATCAACTCGCGAGCTTAGCAGATGCATATGTAAATGATGCATTCGGCTCCGCCCATAGGGCACATGCGAGTACTGAGGCTGTAGCAAAGCTGTTACCCTCAGCTGCTGGACTGCTTATGGAGAAGGAAGTTGAGGTCCTCACTAAAATCCTGAACTCTCCCAATAGGCCTTTTGTAGCTATTTTGGGTGGAGCTAAGGTGTCAGATAAATTAGGAGTCATATCGAATCTGTTACCACGCGTTGATAAGGTGCTTATAGGTGGAGCAATGGCCAATACTTTCCTCCTGGCCCAAGGGTTGAAGGTGGGTAAGAGCTTAGCGGAAGCAGATATGATAGATACTGCACAACAACTGCTAAGCGAGCAAAAAATAGATTTGCCTGTCGATGTAGTAGTTGCTAGCAGTTTGCAAGATCCTGATAGTAAGGAAATAGTTGAGGTTAACTTAGTGCCAGAAGATAAGTCCATATATGACATTGGCCCAAAGACAATCGAAAATTATTCTAGTGTTATAGCGACTGCTTCTACCGTTTTCTGGAACGGTCCTATGGGAGTGTTTGAGACCGAGGGCTTTGCCGACGGGACCTATGCAATAGCAAGGGCTGTCGCGAATTGTAGCGGATTTACCGTTGTTGGGGGCGGAGACTCGGTATCTGCTTTAGAGAATTCAGGTATGTCCTCTTCGGTTGATCATGTATCTACTGGAGGAGGTGCATCGCTAGAATTCCTGGAAGGCAAAAAGTTACCGGGTATAGCAGCTCTGGAGGATAACAATGCGTAAACCTCTAGTTGCGGGTAATTGGAAAATGCACACTGACTCTTCTCAAGCTCAGGATTTAGCGTCATCTATCGTATCGAGAGTTTCTTCCGTGACGGATGTTGAGGTTGTTCTTTGCCCACCGTTTGTTTGGCTTGAGAGAGTAGCAAAGCTAGTTGAGGAGACCGGCATCCTCGTCGGAGCTCAAGATACATTTTGGGAGGACTGGGGAGCATACACAGGGGAGATATCTCCTCTGCAGCTCAGTGAGATGTGCAGTTACGTCATAGTTGGTCATTCCGAAAGACGGCATATTATCGGAGAAACTGATGAAATAGTAGCTAAGAAAGCTAGGGCTGTGGCCAGAGCAGGGATGGTACCTATACTAGCGGTTGGGGAGCTGGAGCAGGAGTACAAAGAGGGAATCTCCAAGGAAATCGTTAGCAATCAGCTCTCTGCTGTTCTTGCCGATGGTTGGGACCATGAAATAGTGATCGCGTATGAACCTGTTTGGGCGATAGGAACAGGACTGGCTGCTTCAGCTCAATATGCCCAGGATATGGCAGCCTTTATAAGGGAACAACTTGGTTCGTATGGACTCAATCAAGAGAGAGTTAGAATACTCTATGGTGGGAGCGTCAATAGAGGTAATTTCAAAGAATTTATCGAACAGAAAGATATTGATGGGGCTCTGGTGGGAGGAGCCAGTCTCAAGGCAGAGGAATTTGCCGAGCTAGTCATGATGGCTTCTCCTGCTATGGTTGATTAGAAATTGCTACCCTGTTATAATGCCGAACAGAGGATAAGAGTTGGAAACATCTATAAAGATAGCTGAGATTATAGTCTCTATACTTTTGATAGCTGTTATTCTAATGCAAAGCAAGAGTAGCAGCTTTAGTGGTGCGTTCGGTGGAGATCCGGGTTCGATTTATCACACTAGGCGAGGGCTAGAGAAGACTCTCTTCCAGCTTACAATAGTCCTGGCAGTGGTGTTTGTAGCTGTGTCTCTGCTGAGCGTAGCGCTCTCGTAGCAAAATTAGTCTAGGAAGTCAGGAGGAAAAGACAAATGCCATTCGGTTTAGGCGCTCCAGAGCTTATAATCATCTTAGTGATAGTAATGCTTGTGTTTGGTGTCGGGAAGTTGCCAGAGGTAGGTGGAGCTCTTGGTAGAGGTATAAGAGAGTTTAAGGACAATCTTACAGGTAAAGAGCTGGAGGAGGATAAGACCGCGGAGCGCCAGGAACTCAAGGGCTAATCCCAGTAACTGAACTTGTCTTGAATTGTTTAAGCAGGAGTATATTACTCCTGCTTTTGTTTTAGATGTTCCTTGTACTTAGATCTAATAAGATTTAGAATCCCATACAGAGATTGCAATTTCAGTGTTTGTGGGGTGATCGTGCAAAGAGAGGTTGATGGTGCTGCTTCGACGGAAGTAAGCCAAAGCGAAGTTGAATCTATCAAGAAACGTAGCTTTGCTAGGGAATTATTAGAGACTCTGATACTGACTATAGTTATATTCGTAGGTGTCAGAGCCGTTGTGCAGTCCTTTAGAGTTGAAGGAGAGAGTATGTACCCTACCCTCCTGAACAACGAGCTCGTTTTAGTAAACAAAGCCCTATACTGGCATGTAGATAAGGATTCGCTTCTAGCTCGCCTAGCTCTTGGCCCAGAAACAGGTACAGGTGACGTATATCTATTTCGAGCTCCGCAGAGAGGAGACGTTATAGTATTTCATGCTACTAACGCTCAACCTGGAACGGATTATATAAAGAGGATAATAGGCATCCCGGGTGATACGGTAACCATAGTCGATGGTGCTGTTTGGGTCAATGGCAGAAAGCTTACTGAACCTTACGTCCATGGTGTTACGACCGAAGCAATGCCTTTTTCTCAGAACACCTGGAAGGTACCGGCTGGGAAATTTTTTGTGCTAGGTGATAACAGATATCATAGTAGTGATTCAAGAAGTTGGGGTTACGTCTCACTAAATGACATAATAGGTAAGGCGTTTTTCTCGTACTGGCCAGTCAGCAGAATAGGTCCTATCCCTGGAGGATTGAAGATAAGCGGTGTACACTTAGCTAATAGAGGGTTTGTATCATTACCAGTTTTGTCGGAGCTTTACGTCAGGTATTCGGACTAGTCGGAGGAGAGGCGGCTATGATCGAGACAGTTATTCAAGCGGTCCGTATTAATGTAGTGAATGAGCAACATGTAGTCCTCCTGAAGGAAGTTGGAGGTTCTAGAGTCATACCTATATGGATAGATCCATACCAAGCTCACCAAATAGCTCTCCACCTTGGTGGCAGGGAAATAGCAAGGCCTATGACCCACGACCTCATGAACTCCATAATTACGGAGATGGGAGGTGTGGTTGAGAGGGTAATCGTTAATGATCTTAGAGATCAGACCTTCTTTGCGCTCGTTGAGATAGATCAGGGTGGTAAGAAGTTGCTTATTGATTCACGGCCCAGCGATGCTATCAATTTGGCTATCCGCTCTAATGCATCTATTTACGTTGAAGATCACGTTATGGATCAAGCTGGCTTCGTGTTGCCTGTAGAACAAGAAGAAGCTCAGGCTCCGGAATCTGAGAAAGAATCCTCTGAGATCTCAGATATAGACAATGAGCGCCTAGCAGTATTCAGAGAGTTTATAAATAGCCTTGACCTAGATGAGCCTAATCAGGAAAAGAAAGAATAACAGCTGATAAGCATGAGCTCAAGCGATTCTTTCATTACCCTTCAGGAGAGGCTGGGTTATAAGTTTAGGAACATAGAGCTGCTCAAGACAGCGCTTACCCACAGGTCTTTTGCTAATGAGTCCCTAGAAAAGACGGAAACTAATGAGAGGTTCGAATTTCTCGGTGACTCTATCCTCGCCTTCGTAGTTGGGGAGGCTTTGTTCAGGCTATTCCCGAGAGCTAGTGAGGGTATTCTGACCAGAGCTAGAGCTCATCTTGTTGGCAGAAAGAACCTTGCTGATATCTCTCGTACTTTAGGTATAGGAGATTTTATTTTACTTGGCAAAGGTGCAAGACTTTCTGGTAGTAGCCAATCTGAAAGCGTGCTGGCTGATGCCCTAGAGGCGCTCATTGCGGCGGTATACCTGGATTCAGATCTAGAAACATGCAGGTCCGTTGTATTTCGCTTACTGCGTCTTAGCAAAGAAGAGATAGAGCACTGGCTTGATGTCAAGGATAACAAGACGCGTCTCCAAGAACTGTCTCACAGACTATATAGAACAAATCCCATTTACACAGTTATCGCTGCACCTCCGGCTCGAGATAATTTCATAGTCCAAGTAAAAGTAAACGATGTTTCTGCTCAGGGCGAGGGGAGAAGCAAGTCTGAGGCTGAGCAGGAAGCTGCTAGAAAGGCTTTGGATGTCTTTGACTTCAAAACTTCCTCTTCGACATAGAGATACGAGGTGCAGTAACTTTGAATTTCTACCATCCTGAACCCCAAAGGTTGAACATAGATAGTATCTGTGACTCTTTCCAAGCACGTTTAGGCTCAGGTTTCTTCAACGATGTATGGGAACTTACGAATAACAAGGATTATGTTGTTAAGATAGCTAAGTCCTATTTTGGATATGATCAGCCTCTAAGCTGGTTAATTCGACAGGCCAACGAACATTCAACAGCTGCCAAGTATTTTAGAGTGCCCCAAAGCTTTTTTGTAAGATCTACAACTTCTAGTGGCAAAGCTGTAAATTTGGTGATCCAGAAGAAAATCAACGGCACACCTCTGTCTATGCTTGAAGATAGAGAATTAAAGCTTATTAGGGATGAGTTGCTAGACTTGGTCAAGGCTATAAAGATGTGCCTAGCGGAGACTAATTCTTTGCCAGATGTCATAGGTGGGCCACCTAGGTGGTGCATGCATGACATAAGATGCTCAAACAATCTTGTGGTTGATGAGCAGCACAGGATATGGCTGATTGATCCAGCAGCCATGTTTCTATGGTTTTCGCGTAGCAATATATTCGGCAGGTATTATACTGGCTTGCTTGTTAGAAGTGCGGAGAGGCTAGCGAGGCGAGCAGGTATTTCAGAACTATAGCAGTTCTATATGCTTGAAAGCCTCAGCATACTTCACACCTATACGCTCTCCGGTAACTTCTGCCCACTGTATTACTCTGGATTGCCAGTTGGGGAGGTGCCCTAGCTGGCTATGGTGGCACGCCAGGGCCTCTATCTTCTTATCCATGAAGTCGCTGATATCTTCTAGATGGTCAGGGCTATCCGTGCTAAACAGAAACACGTGGGAAGTGTGGTGGGGCTCCAAACCAGCTACCAGTTGTTCGGGGACGTATAGATGATCTCTCGCGGCTACTATTGCATCAATGCTCACCATGCCAACTGCTCTGTGGTCAGGATGTATCTGGTAAGCCCTCCATGGATCGTGAGTGATAAGGGCATTAGGCTCGAATTTCCTTATGATAGTGCTAATTTGTCTTCGAAAGTCCATAGTGACTTCGAGTTCGCCATCTAGATGGCGAAGAAAAATAACCTCTGATATACCTAGTACTTCTGCTGCTTTCTTCTGCTCTTGCTCTCTTATTTCGGCAATATGAAAGGGAGATTTATTCCTATCCTTTGTACCTTTGTCACCACTGGTAGCAAGTACCAAGCATATCTTTGAACCTGCTTCAGCCCACTTAGCTATGGTACCTCCACAGGTAAACTCCATATCATCAGGATGAGCTACTATGACAAGGACGCGTTCGGGAACGAGAGAGTTGTTCTGCATGGATCTCCCCAGGAAGGATTTGGCGGCCCCGGAGGGACTCGAACCCCCGACACGCGGTTTAGGAAACCGCTGCTCTATCCTCTGAGCTACGAGGCCGCGTCTGCATTGACAAGTATATCAAAGGCCCCAAAACCTGTACAAGATCGATGGACGTCACGACTGGAAGTGGGAACGTAATTTTGTTATTATTAGCCTTGCCGGGGCGTGGCGCAGCCCGGATAGCGCGCACGGTTCGGGACCGTGAGGTCGGAGGTTCAAATCCTCTCGCCCCGACCAAGAAAAACTGAGTTATTAAGTAGAGTTCTCTTTGAAGCTACCTCCACTCGGCCAGCATGCGTTGCTGTCAAGTTGCTGTCAACGAGGGGCTCCTTGGGAACAGCCCTATGGACAAGAGCGGCAATTCGGAGTGTAATCTTGGAGTAATCCATAAACTGCCGGCTCGGCAGAGTCCCCAGCTTACTATTCCCTCGAGCTTCTGTTTCCCCAATGGTAGAAAAGTAGTGATTCCCATGATATAGTAAAGCTGATGTTACTCCAAGATCTAACTACCTGTATATAACGTTCCTTGTAGTTCGGATGTTCGTTTTTATTTGTTGTGCAAGGTCAGCTCTTCTGTTACAATCCCCTGCGATGTCGATGACTACCAGCTTTATTAAACTTCAGGAAAGTGTCTGTGGTTGTATCTAGTTTTAGGCTACGCCTGATACTCATCGGCTTTTGTGTAATTTGTCTTTTGGGTATTTCCCCTTACGATCGCAATTCCAATAAGAACTTCAATAGTTCTTATTGGACCATTCAAGATATTTCCAATGAGGAAGTCATTAACCAGTCCGTTCCTCCTGCAAGGAAGCTAGATCTATTGAGATCTCGCCTAGGATTAGTTCAGGAGGAGACTAATATTAGCAACAGCACTAAGGATTGGCATGTAGGTACAAGGAAAAGCTTTTGGGTGCTAAATCAAGAGAGTAACTCGTACTTACGGAAACAGGCAGTTCTTCAACTCGTAACTCCTAATGCATATTGGTTTGTTGAGGAGGGGGTGGGGTTTTCTAAGTTTGATCTTCGGCAAGCGGCGGATCAATTTGAATCTTTGATACCAAATCTAAGGTCCGTCTTTGGAACCGAGTGGAGACCCGGTATAGATGATGATCCTAGGATAGTTATATTCATAGGGAATATTCCAGGTGTTGGTGGGTATTACTCCAGTAATGATGAATACCCCAGTAGTGTCAGTCCATATAGTAATGGCCACGAGATAATCTATGTTAATTCTGATCCCGGTAGCCCTTCCTTTATCTCTACGCTTGCGCATGAGTTTCAGCATATGATCCATTGGTATCAACATGCCAACCAAGATGTATGGATAAATGAAGGTATGTCTGAGTACGCCTCGGAGCTTTCAGGACATATCCCTTTAGAAACTAGCAAGTCCTTCGCTAATAACCCGGACGTACAGCTAAGCAGTTGGAGCAGCAACCCAGATGATGCCTTGTCTCATTATGGTCAATCATACAGACTTATGTCTTACTTAGCACATAGGTTTGGCCCCGATATACTCAGAGGGATAATAAGGTCTAAGTACCCAGGCTTGTTAGCCTTATCTGAAACCTTATCTGCTTATGGATATGATTGGTCTAAGGTCTACTCTCAATGGCTCATAGCCAATTTAGTGGATATCAAGGGCAATAAGATGTTTGGGTATAAATTTGATCAACCCAATGTAAAATATGCCTCTTTGGATATTGGTTCCGATCTGACGGCTGATATCAACCAGTGGGGTGCTGACTACTATAAGTTGCCCCAGAATTCATCGGACTACTATGTATTTTTTGAAGCAGATCCCCGGGTACCTTTATTGCCCGTGCTTCCCAAAAAGGGCCAGAAATTCTGGTACAGTGACCGAGGTGACCTGGTAGATAGTACTCTAACACGTCAGATAGACCTTAGTAAGGTAAAAAAAGCTACCCTACAAGTCGATCTTTGGTACGACATAGAGACAGGTTACGATTATGGTTACGTTATGGTATCTAGAGATGCCGGCAAAACTTGGACTACACTTCGTGGAAAGCACTCGACTACTAGCAATCCAAGTGGAAACAACCTAGGAAATGGTTACACAGGCAAGAGCGGAGGATGGATTACTGATACTTTTGATCTTACTCCATATGCAGGTAGAAAGATCCTGCTGAGATTTGAATATGTTACGGACGATGGATATAACTCGGCAGGTATGGCTGTGGATGGAGTACGTATACCTGAGATAGGTTTCTACGATGATATGGAAAGTCCAAACAGTTGGCAGGCTAACGGATGGGTTCTAAGCGGACCCTATGTTCCAGGTAGATATAGCTTGATTATCCTAGATGCTAACAGTCCTGAACGGTACGTACTAGTGGATGCTGGTGCAGATGGCAGGGCTATCTATAAGCTTTCAGCCCAAGACCCTAAGGATGAGCCATTCCTAATAGTTGCCGCTAAATCTGATAACACCCTTCAAAAATCTATTTATAGAATTCAAATCTTGCCAAAAGAACCTGGCTATCTTACCTTGTTAGCAGGTAGAGCCTCCAGATAGTTTATAACCGTCTGGTAAAGTTGAAGCTTGTGGATTGATATAATTTGTCTAGTAACACTGGAGACTAAATCATGCTGCAACGTGCTATTGATCCTACAAAATATCCAGAAGATGATATACAGGAAGCCACGGTCAGGCCCAAGCGATTAGATGAATATATTGGTCAAGATCAAATAAAGGACCGGGTCAAGGTTATCATCGAGGCGGCTAAGGCAAGGGGAGAGGCCATAGACCATATATTGCTCTACGGCCCACCGGGTTTAGGCAAGACTACACTTGCTACGATTATTGCCAATGAAATGGGTGTGAAGATACATTCTACATCCGGGCCCGCTATAGAAAGACCCGGTGATGTAGCGTCTATCTTGTCTAAGTTACAGCCATTTGAGGTCCTATTCATTGATGAAATCCACAGGCTGCCTCGACCTGTTGAGGAGATGCTTTACTCCGCTATGGAAGACTTTAAGGTAGATTTCGTTTATGGTAAGGGACCTAACGCGGGCACAGTCACCTTGCCTTTACCTCCTTTTACACTTATTGGTGCTACCACTAGGCTAGCTTTGCTTAGCTCTCCACTGCGAGGTAGGTTCGGGGATATCTTCAGGCTTGAATATCAGGATATTGACTCGATGGCAGCCATAGTGAAGAGGGCTGCTAATATCCTCAAAGTAGGTATTACAGATGAGGGAGCCTTAGAGATAGCCCGCCGTAGCAGAGGCACTCCTAGAGTCGCTATCAGACTATTGAGAAGGGTAAGGGATTACGCTCAGGTAAGGGCGGATCACTTAATTGACCATGAGACTGCATGCAAGGCGCTTGATATTCAGGGAGTAGATGAGCTTGGCCTTGATGAGGTTGATAGACGTATACTCCTCGCAATAATAGAGAAATTTGATGGTGGGCCCGTGGGACTTGAGACGCTAGCAGCGTCCATCTCAGAGGAACCAGACACTATAATGGATGTTTACGAACCCTATCTGCTAATACTTGGGTTCATACAACGTACGCCCAGAGGTAGAGTTGCTACCAGAAGGGCCTATGACCACCTGTCCATACCATATCCGGAAAGTAAGTCCAAGACAGAAAATAATACGGAACAACCTACTCTTTGGGAGAACAACGAAGACGATGAATGAGCTGGCCAAAATATTTATTTTTGCTGGCTTATTCTTGCTAGTAGTAGGAATTATCATAGCTGTGTTTGGCTCATTTTTGCCGTTTGGTAGACTTCCCGGGGATATCAGATTTAGCAGGGATGGATTTAGTATCTATATACCTATAGTCTCATGCATAGTAATTAGCGTTGTACTTACAGTGATAATCAACATAATTTTGCGTATTTTGGGGCGTTAGCTTATGAGGTTGCAGGATTTTGATTACTATCTACCACCTGAGCTCATAGCTCAAACACCAGCTGATCCTAGAGATTCATCGCGACTGCTCGTACTCAATAAACGTACTGGTGAGATCCAACATGCTATATTCAGGGATCTGCCTAATTACTTATCGCCTGGAGATGTATTAGTCTTCAATGACACACGCGTTATCCCAGCTAGATTGCATGGCCGTAGAAAGCAGACAGGTGGCAATGTTGAGTTCTTGCTGGTTAGACATGTGAAAGATACCGACTGGGAGGCCATGGGTAGACCTGCCAGGAGGTTGAAGACTGGAGAGAGGGTCACTATTGCCGAGGATCTCGATGTTCAGGTACTAGAAAAACTGCCCGAGGGATTATTGCTTATTAGGTTACCGCAAGAAGTGCACGAGAACCTCGACAAATATGGCGAGATACCATTACCTCCATATATACATGATTTTCATGGTGATGCTTCGAGGTATCAGACTGTCTATGCTCGTGACCCTGGTGCCGTGGCGGCGCCAACAGCAGGCTTGCATTTCACTGAGGAGTTGATATCCCGCTTAAGAGACTATGGAGTAGACCTAAGATTTATAACTCTCCATGTTGGTCCTGGGACATTTCAGCCTGTAAAGACAGAGCGTATCGAAGAGCATAAGATGCACTCCGAAAGATATTACATCCCAGAGGGCTTGCTTGAATACCTTGAAGAAAAGCGTAGTGCTGGCAATAGAGTAGTAGCAGTAGGTACTACATCTGTCAGAGCTTTGGAAGATGCTGCTGTAAGACGTCAGGCAGGCGCTTGGGTGGAGACAGACCTATTTATAAAGCCTGGCTATCAGTTCAAGATAGTAGATGCTTTAATAACCAATTTCCACCTTCCTAAGTCTACTCTTATGATGCTGGTAGCTGCGATAGGCGGCTATGAGCACATTATGAATGCCTATAGGATAGCTGTAGAAAATAGATATAGATTCTACTCCTTTGGGGACGCAATGCTCATTATCTAGGGAGGATTATGGATATCGATCACACCCAGTTCTCTTTTGAGGTTCATGCCACAGATGGGCTTGCAAGAGCTGGAATATTGACTACTCCTCACGGGGACATAAAAACTCCAGTATTCATGCCCGTAGGTACCCAAGCAACCGTCAAGGCTATGAAGCCTGAAGATGTAGATGCACTTGGGGCTCAGATAGTACTCTCCAATACCTATCATCTCTACCTTCGTCCTGGTGTAGAGATAGTGGCAAAGGCGGGTGGACTACACAAGTTCATGCGTTGGCCCAAGCCTATACTTACAGATAGTGGAGGATTTCAGGTATTTAGCCTGGCTTCTCGAAGAGAGGTACTAGATGAGGGGGTGCGATTTCGTAGCCATATTGATGGGAGCGAGCATCTATTTACACCTGAGAACGTGATTAAGTACCAAGAATTTTTGGGTGCAGATATTATCATGGCCTTCGATGAGTGTGCTCCTTATCCTGCAGATAAGAGCTATGTCAAAGAAGCCATGGAGAGAACTCATAGGTGGCTCGAAAGGTGCATAGCTTCTAAGACACGGCCTGATCAGGCTTTATTTGGAATAGTCCAGGGAGGTATATGGCTTGATCTTCGAGAAGAAAGTGCTCTCTTTGTCTCCTCCATGGATCTTCCGGGTTACGGGATAGGTGGCCTTAGCGTTGGTGAAGATAAGGAGCAAATGCTTGAAGCTCTTTCGGTCGTGACAGCTATACTTCCAATGGATAAGCCTCGTTACCTAATGGGGGTGGGATCTCCAGAGGACCTACTGAACGGTATTGCTCTCGGTGTAGACATGTTTGACTGCGTTTTGCCTACACGTAATGCGCGTAATGGCGCCCTTCTCGTGCCGACAGGCAGGTTGAATATCAGGAATGCGCAATTTAAAGAAGATTTCACACCTATACAAGAGGATTGTGATTGCTATACCTGCAGTAACTTTACGCGTGCGTATCTTCATCACCTCTTCAGAGCCGAAGAGCTGCTAGCTTACACCCTAGCTACTACCCATAACCTTAGATTCCTTGTCAGATTGATGGATGGCGCCAGAGAGGCCATCTTAAAGGGCGAGTTTGAGGATTATAGACAGCAGTTCCTAGCTGGATTTCAACCACCAGATCCTGAGGCAAGAAAGCTTAATCGTGAAAGGCGCTTTGCCGGATTGCTTGAGGAAACTAAGTAGAATTTATAACCTGGAGTGCTTGTGAAAGATATTGAGAGTTACTGTATTCCATATTGCGGCATTGATATAGTAGAGGTCCCACGTATAGCAGCAGCGTTGGAGCGTTGGGGAGAAAGGTTTTTGAATAGAGTATATACTGCTAGGGAAAGGGATCTGTATTCGCATAAGCTGTTGTCACTTGCTGCTAGGTTTGCTGCTAAGGAGGCAGTTATGAAGGCTTTGGGAACCGGGATGCGTGGGGTGGGGTGGAAGGAGATAGAAGTTGTACCGGACCATAGAGGTAAGCCTGTGCTGCATCTTTACGGTAGAGCTTTGAATAGAGCAAAGGAGCTTGGAATACAAAGCTGGGATATAAGTCTCACTCATTCTCGCGATACAGCAATAGCAAGCGTTGTGGCTATAGCTCTAAAAACAGTCGAGGAGTAGGGAAGTGATACCCGTTGTAACTGCAGATCAGATGAGATCTATAGAGGAACTGGCTTTCAAGTCTGGAGAAACCGTAGAGTCTCTCAGCCAAAGAGCTGCGGAATCTATAGCTGATGAGATTCTCAGGCTTATAAGGGAAGAGCTATTACACCCTCCCGTGGCTGTCGTTGCTGGGCCAGGGAATAATGGATTGGATGCTATCAAGACCGCAAACATACTTGCTAATTCTGGGATTAGTGTCAAAGTCTTTTCTTGGAAGAGGCAGGAAAGTAATTCCCAGCAAGCAGAACTTGAAGATGTGCTTGATGAATCAAGAACCATACTAGATGGCATTTTTGGTATCGGCCTTTCCAGAAACGTAGAGGGTGAGGCTGCACAGATTATTGAAAGATTGAACTCATTCAGGTCTGAGACAGATGCTAGGACTGTCTCTATTGACATTCCCAGCGGCTTACATTCAGATAATGGTAAGGTTATGGGAGCGTCCATTGTTGCAGACTATACAGTTACTCTTGGCTATCCCAAAAGCGGACTCTATACGGGGAAAGGCCCAGAGTCCGCGGGAGTTATCGTCCATAAGCCTTTAGGATTTACTATTCCCGAAGACTTCAGCCCATTAGCTTGGGGCTTTACCCAGAATGAGTACGAAGTTAAGTTTCCAGAGAGAAAGGTAGGGTCACACAAGAACGATAACGGGCGCCTAATAGTTCTGGGTGGAAGCCTAAAGTATCCTGGTGCCCCAGTTCTTGCAGCTAGAGCGGCGGCGAGAGCAGGGGCCGGCTATGTGACGGTAGCTTTCCCGAGGTCGCTTTACTACACAATAACCTCCCATCTCAATCAAGAGACCGTTTGGCCACTACCTGAAGCTGAACCCTTCACCTTAGGCCCAGCATCTGTGGAGGAAGCGCGTGAGGCAGCTTCTACCTATAAGGCATTAGTGGTTGGTAATGGTGTCGGTAGAGAGGAGGCAACAATAGACTTCGTCTTGGAACTTTTAGGATTACCCGGGCCTGAGCAACGCCGCGCCATAGGTTTTAGGCCTTCTCCTAACTTGCCGAAGAAGAACGATAAGCATCAGATTCCTCCTACGGTGGTTGACGGCGATGGTCTATTTGCCTTAGCCTCTCAAGATAGCTGGTGGGTATCCACGCCTCAGGTTCAGATCCTTACACCTCATCCTGGGGAGATGGCGCGACTTGTAAATAAGTCTGTTTCTGAAGTCGAGTCTGATAGATTTGGAATGTCAGTATCTTCTTCTAAAGAGTGGGGCAAGGTAGTGCTTTTGAAGGGGGCTTATCCATTGATTGCAAAACCTGATGGTAAAGTGTATCTGCTAATCGAATCGCATCCAGAGGTATCAAGCGCAGGTACTGGAGACGTGTTAGCAGGACTATGTGGCTTCTTCCTTTCCTTAGGGTATCCCGCTGCCGATGCAGCTCAAGCCGCGCTAGTGTTGGGATCTAGAGCGGCTAGCATAGCGAGCGAAACAGTTTCTAAAAATTGTGTTGGGGCTACGGACTTGATAGATGCTCTTCCTGCTGCAAGAATGTCTTTGTAATCGATTAGGAGAGCTTAGGCGCTATGCTAGCCGAGAGAGTTAAGGTGGCAACAGGGCCCACATGGGTAGAGGTAGATTTGAACGCTATAAGGCATAATCTTAGGCTCTACCTGGATAAATGCCCAGGGTCGAAAGTTATCGCAGTCGTCAAGGGCGATGCCTATGGGCATGGTATTATAGAAATCTCAAAGGCCGTACTAGATGCTGGTGCATGGGGACTCGGAGTTGCGCGAGTCAGCGAAGGACTGTTGCTAAGATCTAGTGGCATAGATGCTCCCATAATAGTTTTGGGTTATTCCAGCGAGCAAGAGATAAAGCAGGCTGTAGCTTCAGACCTTGCTATCAGTGTATCCACCGAGAAAATGCTTGATTGGATCCTGGCAACTGCTAGGGAGGTAGGCAGGATCCCACGCATTCATCTTGAGGTAGATACCGGTATGCGTCGGCTGGGGGTCAAGTTTGAAGATGCTGCCCAAATAGTTCACTATATCCACGGCACGAATAGTGTCTACCTGGAAGGCATCTTCACCCACTTCGCTAGCGCCGATGATCCTGAGGGGTTTTTGTTCAAGCGACAACTTAGTATGTTTCAAGACCTTATACACCTTATCAGAGAGAGAGGTGAGGTCCCTCCCATAGTGCATGCTGCCAACAGTGCAGCGGCTCTCTACGCTCCAGAGAGCCACTTTGATGCTGTCAGGATTGGCATTGGACTGTACGGTGTTCAACCCCTGCAATTCAAGACTTATCCTCTTAGACCTGCTATGGCTCTCCGCTCGGTAGTTGCCAGAGTGCTTGACGTACATGCAGGTGAAGGGGTAAGCTACGGACATACGTATGTTGCCAAGGAAAGTCATAGGGCAGCAGTCATACCTTGTGGTTATGCTGATGGCTACCCAAGGATTCTAAGCAACAAAGGAGAAGTTATCGTAAACAGTATAAGATGCCCAGTTATAGGTAGAGTCTGTATGGATAACCTTATAGTGAAACTACCTGAGGGGGTTGATGCTAAAGTTGGGGACGCAGTAACGCTCATCGGGAGCCAAGGGAGCGAGACCGTTGATGCAGGCTACTTGGCAAGACTTGCAGGAACTATACCTTATGAGATCCTTTGTGGGATAGGTCGAAGGCCAGAGAAGATATATATAAATTGAACAGGAGGTAGTATTTCATGCTTCGACGTAGAGATCTAAAGGGTACTGAGGAAGGTAACCAGCAGCAAACTTCACAGACTGAAGCCCAGAACCAGGAAACCACCCAGCAGTCCCAGACTCAGTCAGCATCTTCGAATATTAGTCCCAGTGGACTCTCTTGGCGTCCGATGAGACAGACCAACGAGGATTGGCGTCCTCAACGTGCTGGTACCCCTACAGGTGATGAAAGCGTCATTGGCCCTGATGACTTCTTCAGTGGCAACTACAAGTCTGAGAGGGGAGTAAGAGTCCAAGGTAGAGTAGAAGGTTCTATAGAATCCAAGGGACATATATTCATAGAAGAGCAAGCCCAGGTCAACGCCGATCTGGTTGCGGAAGATATAACAGTTGCCGGAAGATACAATGGTAAGGTTGAATGCAGACGTCGTTTCGAGATCACCCCAACAGGTATAGTAACTGGCGAAATAAATACCGACCTTCTAGTAGTGCAAGAGGGCGGATACTTTGATGGTAAGCTGAAGATGAAGGATAGATCAGGTCGTGTGGCTCAGGCCCAGAAGCAACAGGCTCAAGGCGCTGTTCAGAGGCAGGGCCAGAAAGCAGATGACCAGTCTCCGGCGCAAGTTTAGGTATTGCAAGATTGGATTGCAATAGACTGGATGTATAATCTCTTATGAAGAATAGTAGAGATTTGTTATTACCTTTTGTTGTCTTCACAGCAGGCGCGACTGTCATGGCAACTGAGATGGGGGCTTCGCGCCTGCTTGCCCCATATTTCGGTGACTCACTGATAATCTGGGCCAATCTTATAGGCATGATCCTCATATATTTGACCCTAGGTTATGCTCTGGGTGGAAGGTTCGCCGATAGGTATCCTTATAAGTCAGGTCTTTACAAACTCACGGCTTGGTCTGGTTTTCTAATCATACTTATCCCTATATTATCTCGTCCCCTGCTAAGGTGGTCTACTGAGGGATTTGCCGAACTGTCAGCAGGTATATTCTTCGGATCTCTATTTTCCATACTCCTATTGTTCGCACTGCCGGTTACTATGCTAGGGGCAGTTTCTCCTTACGCAATGAGAGTTAAGATAGAGTCGGTATCAGAAGCCGGACACACTGCTGGCTACCTATATGCAATTAGTACCTTGGGCTCTATCTTCGGTACTTTTGTACCTGTACTTCTCTTGCAGCCCTGGATTGGCACCACAAGGTCCATATGGATATTTGGGTTCGTTCTACTAGCAGTTTCCTTACTCGGCTTGGCTAAGGAGCTGGGTAGGAGGTCTATTCCCTACGCAGTCATGCTTGCTCTTTCTATTTTTTTGATGGTTCTATTCGACACTAGCAGGATAAAGGCTGCTGAGGTGGGTCAGCTCCTCTACGAAGGGGAGTCAATGTACAACTACATACAAGTTGTAAGGGATGATAATGGTTGGGTCGATTTGATCCTCAACGAAGGACATGCTACTCACTCTAGATACAACCCTAACCAGATACTGACTGGTGGTCCCTGGGATTACTTCATGCTTGCCCCTCTCTTCAGACCTGAAGGTTTGGATACTCCCGTACGCGATGCCTTAATGATAGGTCTCGCTGCTGGGACCATGCCCAGGCAATACTCGATTGTCTATCCCAATACACACATAGATGGCGTGGAAATAGACGGTCGTATTGTGGAAGTTGGACGCAAATATTTTGATATGAATGAACCTCAGCTCAATGTAATAGTTGATGACGGGAGATATTTCCTTAGGCGTACAGATAAGAAATATGACATAATTGCAATTGATGCATATAGGCAGCCTTACATCCCCTTCCACCTCACCACTCATGAATTTTTTGAGGAAGTTAGACAGCACCTCAAGCCCAATGGTGTAGTAGTTATAAATGCTGGTAGAGCCCCTGGGGATTATAGGTTAGTGAACGCTCTTGCCAGTACGATGAAGTCGGTCTATCCCAATGTCTTCGCTATTGATACGGCTGCCTACCTAAACACTTTGATATATGCAACCAACGAGCCTATGACTATTCAACAGTTCTGGAATAATGCCGAAAAGGTAAGGGATCCTTACCTTACTACTATTCTTGAATGGGTAAGATCTAGTGGAAATATCCGAGAATTATCCATGACGGAGAGACCATTTACTGATGACTGGGCTCCAGTCGAACGTGTTATAGACCAGATGATATACAAGTATGCTATAACTCAGGGTAAGGAATGAAAGCCTTACTCTCCTCCTAATAGCTTCTTTTCCTGGATAATGATACGTGCTGTCTATCTTTATAAATACTACTGTGCCTGTTTTTATCATAGTGCTTGCAGGGATAGTAGCTGCTCGTTGTGGGGTTATGCACGCTCAATCCCTTGCAAGATTGTCTCTGTATGTTCTTAGCCCAGCCCTAGTGTTTAGTAGCCTGGTTAACACATCGGTTACCCTATCGAACATCCTAAGAATAGGTCTATCTCTGTTGATACTTGCTATCTTCACTTATCTATTGGGCACTTTGGTTTGTGAATTACTGGGTGTTGAGCCCTACACCAAGTCTAGCTACCTTTTATCTACGATTCTGATGAATTCTGGCAATTTTGGATTACCGGTGGTCTTGTTTGCTTTTGGTGATGAGGGATTGGCAGTAGCATCGATCTATTTCGTTATTCAGTCCCTGCTTACTAATACATTGGGGGTCTATATTGCCTCTAGGGGGATGGCAGACCCAAAATCCGCTTTGATGAACACGTTCAAACTACCGACGCTATATGCAATAGTTGTAGCTTTACCCTTTCTGATCTTTCATTTCCCTTTGCCGCAAGTAGTTAATAGGCCAATAGATCTCCTAGGCAGTGCTGCAATACCTATATTGCTTCTAATGTTGGGTGCTCAGCTTAGGTTGCATCTAAAAGCTATAATCTCTCCATTATTTGTAGCTGCGTTAATTACCCGCCTAATAGTATCTCCTCTGTTAGCTTACATGGTAGGACGTGTGATGGGGCTTGAAGGCTTGATCTTACAAGTCTTTGTGGTGGAATCTGCCATGCCTACCGCTGTAAATACGATCATGCTAGCAACGGTCTTTAAGTCAGATACCGACTTTCTTTCGAACGTCATAGCGTTTTCTACACTGATCAGTATGATAAGCTTGACCTTGCTTATATCACTATTAGGAGCTACAGGGTGAAGGTGATAGATATAATCCCATTTGCTGGAATAGCATCTGAAGAAATTATATGCGGTATAACACCGCCCACTAACGGCGCAAGCAACTCAATTGATATGTCTTCTGATGAGTCTGTAGCTAGACTGCGTGAATATCTAAATCTACAAGATAGTTGGTGCTTAGCATGGCTTCACCAAGTACATGGAGACTCGGTTATCTGTATAGAGGACCAACCTCATACTGGAATTATGGTTTTCGAGGGAGATGCACTGGTAACTGGCCACGAGCAAGTCCTGCTAATAACACGTCATGCTGACTGCCCTCCATTGCTTCTTTGGGACCAGGAAGGAGGTGTGATTGGAATCGTACACGCAGGTAGGCGTAGTACTTTCTCGGGTATAGCTCACAAAGCTATAGATGCAATGGTTGACCTTGGGGCTAAGGTAGAGCATACAGTCGCTTCCATCGGTCCTGGAATAAAGTCCTGTTGTTACGAAGTTGGTGAAGAAGTATATTACTCGCTTGAAGAAGATCTGAGACCTATGACCTTCGAATTGCGGCATGGAAAGATTTATTGTGATCTATATCGCCTGCTGAGTTATCAGCTACTTGAAGCAGGTGTTAGAAACGTGTTTGGAATAAGAGAATCAGAATGTACTTGCTGTGGACCAAGAAACCTTCACAGCTATCGTCGAGATGGCACTACTATGCGATTTGCAGCTTTTGTGGGTAGAAGGGTATGAAGGATATAGATGTGTACAGAAACGCTCTAGAAGTTATAGAGAAGTGCAGAGATCGCGCGACTGCTAGTGGTCGCACACCAGATGCTGTGACAATAATCGCTGCAGCCAAAACTTTTCCTGTCGAGCATGTGCTACCTGCCCTCGAGGCTGGAATACGTGATATAGGTGAAAACAGGGTGCAGGAAGCTGAAGCTAAGTGGTCGGATCACTATATTAGAAACGCCATTAAGTTACACATGATAGGCACTCTACAGAAAAACAAGGTCAAGAAGGCAGTTAATCTATTTGACATCATACATTCCTGCAGTTCGGTAGAACTGGGACTCCGGATTTCGAACTACTCACAAGATAAATTATTTCCAATTCTCCTCGAGGTTAACCTAGCCAATGAACCTTCCAAGACTGGTTTTCCAGTGTCAGAACTTGTACCTGCAGTAGAACAGTTGGGACAGGTACCTAATCTTAATTTGCTGGGCTTGATGGCTATACCTCCATACTCACCTGATCCAGAACAGTCCAGACCTTATTTTGCTCAGCTTAAGCAGCTGAGCGATGACCTATGCTCAAGGTATGATTTTTTCGGCCCTGAGCTTTCTATGGGTATGTCCGAAGATTATCTAGTAGCTATAGAAGAGGGAGCTACTATGGTCAGGATAGGCAGAGCTATATTCGGCCCAAGAAGTTAGCCCATTAGCAAGGCTGCTTCGTCATTAGCCGGCCTTACCTGACCATTACTGAGATATACCCACTCCATGATCTTAGGTTCGTTGTCGATCTTATAGGTGAAAGTCACTAGGTAGCTCCCGTCTCCCTGAGGTATTGCCTTCCACTCACCCGGGCTGAAAGTGTAGCCTCTGCGCTCCATACTCATCCAGTAAACGGTTATCAGGTTTACTATAGAGTACCCTCTCTCGTTCCTGAACTCCTTGGTGCGTGATACGATCTTCCTCATCTCCGATGGGTCTATTTCATGTTCTTCCTTTTCTTTCTGCGGATTGGCACCTATGGTAGGTACGGCTACTAATCTCATGTTCAGCTTGGCAGCCGCCTTTGAGGCTATGGTATAAAGCAATTTTTTGTCGTCTTCGCCGATCTCTTCAGGGAGCGAGTCTATGATACTTAAAGCCATCTGTAGGTTATTAGGTTCAAACTCTCTTTGCTTCTCATTTTCATCAGAGCTTTCAGTATCTGAGGCTATCTCTCCAAGGAATATCTGAACTTGCCTGTGTAAAGAGCTACCCTTGAGTGAGCCCTCTTTGACTGCGGTAAGTAGCTCTTTACGCTGGGCATCGTCTGGTATTCTAGCCAATTGGATAGCATCTGCTATACCGATCTGCTTCTGCTCTACAGCTTGACGTATATCGTCGTGCTCAAGCAGCTGTAGCCTTCCATGAACATGCGCTACGCTTCTTCCAGACAGCCTAGCTAGGTCCCTGTAGCTGAGGCCAAATTTGTGTATAAGGGTTCTAAATACTCGTGCCTCTTCGAGTGCGCCAAGGTTTTTGCGCTGTAGGTTTTCGGCAAGAGATATCATAAGCTCTTCTTGCTCGTCTTTGGGTTCTATGATCCTTACAGGTATCTTCTCCATGCCAAGAAGCTGACATGCTCTGTATCTACGCTCGCCTGCAACTATCTGGTAAAAACGCCCTGTGTCCTTGACGAGTATTGGTTGGAGTAGCCCATGCTCCTTTATATTCTCAGCAAGCTCTTCGATGCTAGATTTGGAGAAGCCACTGGAAGTTTGACTGCGGGGCTGCGCAGGGTTAGGTCTTATTCTTTCGATTTCTACTTCGACTACCTGAGATGTTGGTAGGCCAGGATCATCATCTGATACCGGCATTATTATAGATCGCAGCGATGTAAACGTAGCTTGGGCGTTTTCAGGGGTTATTCTTGCTCTCTTATTACTCATTGCAGGCACTCCTCCAGTTCCTCTGCTAATTGTCTATAAGCTATGGCTGCTGGTGTATCTCCAGCGTAGGCTAGAACGCTTTTCCCAGTCATGGGAGCTTCTTTTACCTTGACGTTTAGTCTTACTACAGTATCAAAAACTTTGACCATACCGTTTAGTGCGGACCTTGCAGCAGCTATCACGTCCCTAGCATGTACAGTTCTAATATCCGCCATGGTGAGTAGTACACCATCTATTCTTAAATTGCGATTCAACTTGCGTTGAACTTGTGAAACAGTCCTTAGCAATAAATCTACACCTTTCATCGCTAGATAGTCTGCCTGTAGAGGGATAATAACCGAATCAGCTGCAGCAAGTGCGTTTATAGTCAGGAGCCCCAATGAAGGCTGACAGTCAATAAATATGACATCGTATTCTCGCCTAATTTTCTCTAACATCTCTCTAAGAACCAATTCTCCCAAAGTTGCTCGGAAAAGGTCTAGTTCTCCTTGGGAGAGCTCTATATTAGAGGGCGCTAGGATCAACCCCTGCTCAGCAGGGAGTAATATGTCCTTAATAGTAGGCTGAGGAGATTCTTGGATCGTAGCATATAAGACATCGTATATAGTTGGGGATAAGGAGTCGGGCTGAAATCCCAGGGATAGAGTTAGACTTGCCTGAGGATCAAAATCCACAAGCAGCACACTATAACCCTTTTCCCTAAGCGCAGCTCCCAGGTTGAGAGCAGTTGTAGTTTTCCCCACTCCGCCTTTCTGGTTAGCTATGGCGATTACCTTACCCATTAACTCGCTTGTACCCCATCAAGTGCGCCGATTCTAGCATAGCAATAAGGATTGGTAAAGCGAAGAGTAAAAAAGTCATAAACTAGTGTCCTCTGATTTTTGACAACGATGCAATTATAGAGATATATTGCTTCTGCTGTGAACATCGAGCGAACAATGTCTGGTCTACGTGTGAGTTGCCTTGCCAGCGGTAGTTCTGGTAACTCCTTGCTTTTGCAATGGGAAGGCAAGGCTATATTGATTGATGCAGGGATATCTGCTCGCAAATTGACTACGTACCTCCTTGAAAGAAATGTATCTCCAGAAAACCTTCTAGGTATTTTTGTCACGCACGAGCATTCGGATCACATTTCAGGTATAGAGCTGCTTGCAAAAAGATTTGACACTCCGGTGCTGTGTACTGAAGAAACCAGAAAAGTTTTATCCTGGTTGATTGATGGGGTTGAGTACGAAGTCTATAAGAAGGAACAATCCATAGAAATAGAGGGACTAGAGATACAAGCATTTTCGCTGCCTCATGATGCTGCTGATCCAGTTGGCTATCAAATCAGATACGGTGAGTATGCGGTGTCGGTAATAACCGATCTGGGAGCACCTACGGTAGATGCTGTATCTGCAGCCAGGACGAGTGATTTGGTCGTAATTGAAGCAAATCATGATGTTGATAGATTAATAAGTGGCCCCTACCCTTGGCACCTAAAGAAGAGAATTATGAGCGATAGGGGCCATCTCTCTAACCTGCAGGCAGCTCAGCTGATATCTTCTGCTCTAAGACCGCAACCCCAGCAATTTTGGCTTGCACATCTCTCAAAGCGTAACAATACGAAGACGTGCGCCAGAGATACCGTTTTGTCATATCTAAATAAATTAGGGATATCTATCGACTTATACGTAACCGAAAGGGATAAGCCAAGCTTGGTCTGGGAGCCTCCCTTGGAGCCAGCAGTTCAGTTATCCTTATTTGGCTCCCCAAAGCAGTCTGAGGAGAGTATGGAACCTATTATCTTCTGATACCCTGCGAGGAAGGCTTTGCCGTCCACGATCTTCTTGCCCTGCATCTGCAGTTGTTCTAACAGGAGTGCTCCTTCTCCACATGTTACTATCGGCATCTTGGTTTGTACGTCTTTGGTTACTTCCCCGGGCTTGCCTTCAGTAGATGGGGGGATAGCCCTAGCTTTATAGATCAATATTCTTTTATCTTCCCAGTATGTGTAAGATACTGGCCATGGATTAAATGCTCTGACCTCTCTCTCAATCAAAACAGCAGGCTTATTCCAATCTATGCAGGCTGCTTCTTTGTCTATCTTAGGGGCGTATGTAGCAGCCGAGTGATCTTGTTCTACTGGAGTGATTTCCCCTTGTATCCATTTATCCAAAGTTTGGATCAGCAGGTCAGCGGCGATTTTTGCCAATCTCTCGGAGAGCTCTCCTGCTGTTTCGTGTTCTTTTATATCTACCTCTACCTGGGCTAGGATAGGTCCATCGTCCAGTCCTTCCCCCATGCGTATAAGCGTCACTCCTGTCTTACTTTCTCCTGCGAGTATGGCAGCTTGTATAGGCGCTGCACCTCTATACTTGGGCAGTAATGAGGGATGCACATTGATCCAGCCCAATGGTGGGATCTCGAGGGCTTCCCGAGGGATAATCAAGCCATAAGCTGATAATATGATCAGATCGGGTCTATAGTCTCTGATGCTAGCTATTACGGAACTATCTCTAATTTTTTTAGGTTTTTCTATTGGAAGTCCAAGCTGCTCAGCTGCAAGTGCTACGGGAGAGGGGTGACTTCTTAGACCCCTGCCCGCGGGCTTATCAGGTTGAGTATAGACCGCTACTAGGTCGTGTTTCCCTAAACTGGCTAGAGCTTGAAGTTGTGGAACAGCGAACTCAGATGTACCAAAAAACAGCAGCCTTTTTCTATCCATCATCACCCCGATGTTAAAATGATCCGTTAGTGATTTTACAGGAAAGGAGCAAAGTGTCTAACGGTACGAATAGAGTCTTGCTGCTGATCGTCCTACTGATTGCATTTTCCCTGCGAGTATATGGAATAGGCTGGGATTCAGGCTTTTATGCTCATCCAGACGAGAGACACATTATTGATGTTACAGTCAATAGGGTGCATCTCACCTTAGACCTCGGGAAGTTGTTAGATGCTGATTCTAGTCCCCTAAACCCGCGCAGGCTAGAAAACGGGGTTAGGTTAAGCTATTCCTACGGTACCCTGCTTATTTACTTTCTAAAGGCTGTATCTAACTTAGTTGCCAAGGTTTTGGGTCAACAGTATGCTGAATTTGAATCTATATATGTAGTGGCTAGATCTATAAGTGCGATAGCAGACACGCTCACGGTTCTATTCATTTACTTATTAGCTTTACGGTTATTCGGGGCAAGAACAGGAATTATTGCTGCATTATTGTCAGCTTTTTCCGTAATTCAAATACAATTTGCTCATTTTTATGTGGCAGAGCCTATAATGACCCTCTTATTGGTCATAAGTTTGTGGTTCGCAGTATCTGCCATTCAGGATCATAAGAATTACAAGTTTGCTTTAAGTGGTTTGTTTCTTGGATTTGCGATAGCTACAAAACCAAGCGCTGCAGCATTTTGTCCCGCATTGTTGCTCTTACTTGCTATAAGAAGTTTGGAGTCAAGGATATCAGGTATATTCTCTTCAGGAGAGAGTATAGCCTCTACCTTGATGCTTGTAGCGAGGCGCCTAACGTATGTTTTACCAGCTACTGTCTTGGCGTGGGCAATATGGGAGCCCTATGCGTTGCTGGATTTTCCCACCTATGCGCAGAATATCGTCGCCGAGAGCCAGATACAGCGAGGAATAATCGACGTTCCTTACACAAGACAGTACATAGGAACTATACCTGGCTGGTACCATCTTACGCAGTATGCACGTTGGGAAGTGGGAATACCCTTAGGTATAGCAGTAATATTTGGCTTGTTTTGGGCCCTTTTCAGGACTTTGAGATCTGGCGATTCCAAATATGCAGTCTTATTGATTTGGATTCTCCCATACACTGCTTCTATCCTCCTGCTTGAAGCTAAATGGTTGAGATACATGCTCCCCATTCATCCAGTGCTGCTGATATTGGCCAGTGCAGTTTTGTCTAATTACCTTTTACACTCAAGGTTTGTCACCAGGATTAGCCCTGAACCTGGTATCTTCATAGCTTTGAAGCGACTTATACCATATCTTGCTATTTTCTCTGTGATAGTGGGAACGTTATTGTGGGCGCTGGCCTTTGAACGCATATATACTCGGCCGCATGTGTGGGTCACGGCTTCAGAGTGGATATACAAGCACATACCTCCCGGCTCAACTATAGGGACAGAACACTGGGATGACCGTCTCCCTCTCCCTGTGGAGGGGAATAGCCCAAGCATCTACAACTACTACACTATAGCTATGTATGATGATCTACCGCCTGACGAAAAGCTACAGCAGATAGAAGATGTACTACGTAACTCGGATTATATAGTGCTGGCCACCAACAGGCTGTATAAATCTATCCCCATGTCCCCGTGGCGATATGCTGTTGCTACTAGGTATTATCAACTGCTCTTTTCTGAGCGCCTAGGATTTATCAAAGTTGCGGAGTTTCATTCTTCTCCTTCGTTAGGTGCTGTACCTATAGATGAAAGTAGCGCAGATGACAATGTTGCTGTATATGACCACCCCCCGGTTGTGATATTCAAAAAGGAGAGACAGCTTGCAGACTGGGAACTAAGAGCGCTTTTTGCGGACTCTTTGCTAGCGCCCTGGAATCCTTCCAGACATGGCAAGGTCGATAAGCCTCTAATGATTAATCCTCTGACGACATTGTCTTCGATAGGCTTACCTTACTATCGAGGAATAATTAATAACAGCTTGATTTCGCCAATAGCTTGGTTCTTTATCCTCGAGTTAATAGGCTTGCTAGGATGGATTCTTCTTGCCCAGTTTGCATATGCAGCACAAGATAGTGGTTGGATGTTGTCTAAGCTTCTTTCTATCGTAATTATTGCCCTTGGTGCCTGGTTGGGCACGTCTCTTGGACTACTAACATATCCAGCTAGCTTGTGGGTAATAACGATCGGCTTTATACTTTTCTCCCTCTCGTTTGCCCTTGTCAACTCCAGATCCTTAGTAAATATCCTTAGATCCAGGATCAGGAGGATAGTGCTGCTAGAGGGATTATTCTTATTGCTTTTTATTGTCGGTCTGCTTATGAGAATAGCTAATCCTGATCTGTGGCATCCCATATTCGGTGGTGAAAAGCCAATGGAGCTTTCATTTATCAACGCGATTCAAAGGAGCTCCAACTTACCCCCTTATGATCCCTGGTTTTCTGGCGGGTACATCAACTACTACTATTTTGGCCAGTGGTTAGCTGCTGTTCTCATGAGACTGACGTTCGTGGGGCCGGCCTATGGCTTCAATATCGCGGTGGCATGGATCTTCGCCGTTACGGGTACCCTTGCCTTTACATTTGGTTATGAGATCTCCAAAAGGTTTTTTGGAGAGACTTTTGCGCAAATCGTGGGCTTTTTGAGTACCCTGCTTATGGTTGTAGTAGGTAACTTGGACGGCCTAGTGCAACTCGTACAGTCTTTTGCCAGCGGCAACTTGTCTAACTTCCTGGGAAACTTTGACTTCTGGAGGTCTACTCGCATTACCGGTGGGAACATAATTCACGAGTTCCCATTCTTCACGTTTCTGTATGCTGATCTCCATGCACATATGGTAGCTATGCCTATGGCGCTAGGGCTTTTAATCCTGGCAGCGTATTATGTTTTCATTTCTGCAAGGAAGAGTAGGTTGATTGTGATTATCCTAGCGTCGATGCTTGGTAGTGTCCTGATAATGACTAACCCCTGGGATTTCCCTACTTATAGTGGTTTGTTCCTGCTAGCTGTATCTATACGAGCTCTAACCTCGTGTACGACCTTGCTTACTAAGCTACTTAGAGTCGCACACGATAGTTTGACCTTTATAATCCTATCAGTTGCTTTCTGTGTACCATTCTTCGTGCACTTTAAGAGTTTTTATTCCAGTTTTGGCCTGGTACATGAATCTGTCCCCGTTACTTTGATCCTGATACAGTTAGGGTTATTCTTTGCCATTGTTCTGTCTTATGCTCTGGTAACTTTACTCAGGGATACTCATCTCAGGTTCACATTATTAGTAGCTTTAGGTGCTGTGATAGTTGGCCTCTCTCTAAACAGGCTATCTTTAGGTCTTTTGCTAGCTTTGTTCATATGTTCAATCTCTTGCCTTTGGCAGAGTAGAAATAAACAGCCATTGGCTATCTGGCTTGGGTTGACGTCCGTTGGGTTAGCTATTTGGGTGCTTATAGAGATCTTCTACTTGAGAGACTTCTTGGATGGATCAACCGCGTATCGTATGAACACCATCTTCAAATTTGGGTTGCAGAGCTGGATCTTGCTGGCTCTAGGGTGTGCTGGATTGTTACCTGTTACTTATAGGAGTATTACTAAAAGCAGTCTAAGAGTTAGTTACTTAGGAGTTTGCCTGTTCTTGATCACTTCATCGCTCATATATACTGTCGCCGGCTCTTATTCTCGCTTGTCTCAGCGCTTTCCCGTGCCTCCAAGTAATGCAGGACTGAATGGAGAAGCATTTCTTACTACCGCTACTTTGACGAATGTTTCAGGGCAGACACTCAGCTTTAAATATGATTATGATGCTATACAGTGGCTTAGGAAGAATATTGCTAAGCCTGATGTGTTGGTAGAGGCGAGTATTGGTCCGTATAGAGGATTTGGGTCAAGGATATCTATGTTCACTGGCTTGCCCGATGTAATGGGGTGGGATAATCATGAGAGTCAACAGCGATATCCAGATCAGGTCTTTAGTAGGAGTCGTGATGTTAGGAATCTCTATGATACATCAAGTATCAAGACCGCTCTGGAGCTTATATTGAGATATGACATAAAGTACATCTATTTAGGGCCCGTCGAGAGGTTGCACGAGTTTGATACAGGCGAGAGGTATGCCTCACAACAGGGGCTTGAGAAGTTTGATCGAATGGTTGGTCCCTATTTGAAACTTATATATAGCAACAGTGCTGTAAAGATCTACGAAGTGAAGCCTTCCTGGCAATGGTCCGAGGAGAGCTTAAGTAAACTTGAACAGTGACTTAATTTACTGTCTCCAATGGTACGCGACTTTGTTATTGCTAGGGCTTATCAGTATGCCCATAGCCTACGCTTTGTTTCGGTTCATTCCCGATCGCGGATATGCCCTATCTAAGCTTGTTGGATGGCTATTCGTGTCTTGGTCTACATGGTATGGACTATACTTGGGGATTTGGGACAAGAATAAAGGTCTGATAATCTCTGTAGCAGCTTTATTTTTCATCTCCGTACTGGTAGCTATTGTGTTCTTTAGATCCTCATCCAATAGATCTCTCCTGTTTCAAGGGTGGAAATATTATTTATCCCTAGAGCTTATATTTGTCCTGGCTTTTTCTTATCTCGCAATTCTACGAGCCTTCGTGCCCGAGATCTCCCAGACCGAGAAACCTATGGATTTCATGTATCTACAAACTTCGTACCTTAGCGAGGTTATACCTCCTAGGGATCTATGGTTTGCAGGATATGGAGTCAACTATTACTACTTTGGTTATTACATGGTTTCGATCTTGTGTCGTCTCTCTGGAATTTCTCCTGCAGTGGGCTACAACCTGGGCCTTGCGACTATCTTTGCTGTCGTAGCAGTGATTACTTTCAGTATAGTCATCAATCTCATCAGGGCGGCTGGGCTCAGATCTACCTGGATTGCTGTGGCTGGAGCTATCATCTCTCTGATGTTGCTTCTTTTTGCTGGCAATCCTGTAGCCTCTATCCTAGCGTGGGTAAATTTTAATACTCCCGGAAGCTTTGACTGGTTCTGGAAATCCACAAGGGTCATTTTCGACTTTATTCCTGGCCGAAATGGCCCTCAACAAACTATAGATGAGTTTCCAGCTTTCACTTTCCTATTAGGAGATCTACATCCCCACCTGATGGCCATGCCCTTGCTTTTGGGTGTGCTCTATTGCTCGGTATCTAACCTCTACCGGCAGAATAAATCTACATTCCTAGTTTTACCTGTCCTCTTGCCCGGGATCTTAATTGGGGCTCTGTATATGACTAATAGCTGGGATGTTCCGGTAGCAGTATTAGTTTTCCTTCTGTCTGTAGTTGCTATCGGCGTGTACATGCAAGTCCTACTGAGATCTACTTTGAGCATTATTCTCTTGGCATTTACCTCTTTGGTAACGTCTTATCCCTTTGTAAGACATTTTGACCCGCCCGTAAGTAGCCAAAGCTTTATTCCCCCTCAAATAGAAGTGATCCCTGTGATCAACTTTATCGGTCATTACATAGGAGTGGTTTGGTGGGATCACACGGACCTACTAGAGCTTTTGAAGGTCTGGGGTTGGCATATAGCCTTTAGTTTGTTCGTACTAGTTTGCTTTACTAACCTGTTTCATAGGGAGGACTTAAGAATTCTTGTCCCCCTACTGCTTGTGAGTTTTATAGGGGTGATCTTTGGTGTGCATGCAACGCTACTTCTTCCCTTAGTAGTAGCTACTCTAATCTTAGGATTTAGGACTTCTTCTACAGGCTTTAGATATGCTTGTCTTCTATCTGCAGTCGGGTGGCTACTGGTGGTTTTGCCGGAGTTTTTCTATATCAGAGATGTTTTTGAGGATCGCATGAACACGGTTTTCAAGTTTTACTATCAATCCTGGCAGATGCAAAGTATATCTGTTGGATGCATGGCTATGTTTGCTCTCGATTCCTTACGATCACGTGTTCCTAGGGTAATGATCACGCGAGTTATAGTCCCTATAATGTGTGCTCTAGTTGTTTTATCCACAGGTTATTCCTTGACAACCTTTCGAGCTAGATCATTGGAAGGCATGCATGGACTAGACGGTACCGCGTTTCTAAATAACGAAGATCCATATATGTATCAGGTAGTGGAATGGGTAAGGAATAACACTAACCCCTCTACAGTTGTTTTGGAAGCTACTGGTGGCTCTTATACTAATTATTCCCGGGTCTCTACGTATGCAGGAAGACCGACTGTCTTAGGATGGCAGGGGCATGAATTACAGTGGCGTCTTGGGCAACCAGATGCCTTGAGGGAGCTATCAGAGAGGATGAGGGATGTAAGCAGGGCTTACTCTGGGTTAGATAGAGATGCTTTGCTTGAACTTTTGAGAAAGTATAGTGTTAGCTATATTGTTTATGGTAGTTCAGAGCGTCAGATGCAAGCTGAGGAAGGTATAGATCCCAGAGATCCTTTCAAAGGAAAGCTCATCGCTGTTGCTCGATTCGGTGATTACATCATATATAAATCCCCGTAACAGGATTGGCTAGTAGAGCCGATGAACACTTGACTAAGGGACAGCTATTTGCTAATTTGTATAGCGCGAGGTTCAAAGTGTCGGGGTGTGGCGCAGTTGGCTAGCGCGCGGCGTTTGGGACGCTGAGGTCGGAGGTTCAAGTCCTCTCACCCCGACCAGTATCGCAAGTGCGGGTGTGGTGAAGCGGTATCATAGCTGCCTTCCAAGCAGCTGGCACGGGTTCGACTCCCGTCACCCGCTCCAAGACCTGCGAAACTCTTCGCAGGTCTTTTTGTTTACCATAAAATTCTTTGTAGCCCTTGTTATATCTCATCATCTGTGATAATCTCCTAATGTAGCCCCTTCAGGAGTGCCGTTGTCGCTAGGGATGTTCTGAACCAACACCCTAACTGAGGGAGCTGATCGCTCGAGAACGTGCGTAGGCGCGAGGAGCCATAAAAGGCTCGCCTAGCGGAAACGCTGAAAGTTCGAGAGGTAGGCACCCACCTGCGAGCTTGCAGGTTCAGGAACACGGTGGCGACGGCACTCGGGGTATTTTTTTGCCCAAGGTAAAATGGTAGTTACTATCTGTGGGAACGACCATACTAAACTGAACGAACGACTTAGAGCTATCCTTTCCGAACTGGAAGAGGATACGGATGTAGTTGAACTGGAAGCTACAGGCTTATCCATCAGAGACCTCCGGGATTACTGCAATACTATGCCTCTTTTTGGAGGCAAAAGAGTTGTGATAGTCAAGGGAATAAGCAGCCTATCTTCCTCTGACGCTTCTAGCAGTACTGATCAAGAATATTCCGAACGAAAAACTCGAACCTCATCAAGTCAACTGGTTAAGGACTTGGAAGATTATCTACCGGAGGTGCCGGAGACTACTCTGCTGGTGTTTTTTGATAGGAATCCGATAGGTACGTCGGGCTTAGGTCGTGTACTCCGCAAATACAGTTCTTTCGAGGAGTACCTCTTGCCGGAGCAAGCCGAGCTCCCCTTATATATACGGAAGGCTTTTGAATCTGATGGCTACAAGATAGATTCAGAATCTGCTGAGATATTAGCACAGGCTGTCAGCAATGATGTTTCCAGGCTTCAATCTGAGATGGATAAGCTCAAGATGTATTGTAAGGATAAACTCAGGATTGATCCTGAGGATATATACCTTCTGGTGGATATGCCGCCTGATGTTGCTGTTTGGGATATAACGGATGCTATCTATGCTAAGAATGCGGGGAAAGCTGTCCAGTCATTTCGTGCGCTGCTAGAAAAGGGTGTGGCTCCTCAGCAAATTATTGGCGCCATATCATCTCAGATACGTAACCTGGTTATAGCTGATAGCTGTAGGGATAAGGGAAGTTTGTATCTGCAGCAGGCTACTGGCATGAAACCATTTGTAGCCAGGAAGTTATCGGCGGCGCTCAGCACTTTTAAACCTGGTCAGCCTAAGAAGCTTCTCGAGATGCTATTACAGGTCGATCTAAGCTACAAAACAGGAAAGGCCGAGTTAGACTCGGCCCTTGAGCTATTTATACAGCAAGCTTGTGCAAGGCGTTTCTAAGAAGATGCAGAGCTGCGTGCGGCAGCTAGTGCCTTCATCAGTCTGCTCTTGCGCCTGGCAGCGTTATTCCTGTGAAGCACACCTTTAGAAACTGCCCTATCCAATGCGCTAATCGCAGCTGCTAGGTTCTGCTCAGCAGTTGCCACATCTCCTGCCAGCAAAGGCCTACGTACTTTGGATATCATAGTACGTACTCTGTTCTTTATGGACTTGTTTCGCAGCCTACGCTTCTCGGAAACCCTGTGAGCTTTCTCTGCTGATCTCTTGTTTGCAAGTGACCTCTGATGATGTCTGCTCATAACTCCCTTTCACAATCAGTAAGATTTGTTTCTCGGAAGATAATTATGCCATGAACTAACCCTGCCAGTATACCAAACGAGCTCTCATTGCTCAACTTGACGCGATATACTTTTGACAGGTTGAATTAATAGTTGCCTACCAAGTGTTTCGGAGAACTCGCATTGGACCAGCGCTTCATTAGGAACTTTTGCATTATAGCTCATATTGATCACGGTAAATCTACCCTAGCTGATAGGTTGTTACAAGTTACTGGTACTATCAGCGAACGTGAGATGGTTGAGCAGGTTCTTGATACGATGGACCTGGAGAGGGAAAAGGGCATTACGATCAAGGCTAGGGCTGTCAGGATGTATTACAACGCCAAGGATGGCAATAGGTATCAGCTGAACCTTATAGATACTCCGGGCCATGTGGATTTTTCCTATGAGGTAAGTCGAAGCTTGGCAGCCTGCGAGGGAGCAATACTAGTAGTGGACGCAACCCAGGGTATCGAGGCCCAAACCCTCGCAAACGTCTATATGGCCCTTGAGGCCGATCTTGAGATTATTGCCGTGGTCAATAAGATTGATCTCCCCAGCGCTAATGTCGAGGGTGTGATGGGTGAGATAGAGCAGCTTCTCGGCATACCACGGAGTGAGATACTTGCGGTATCTGCCAAGACTGGTTTAGGCGTGGAAGATTTGCTGGAAGCTATAGTGCACAGGTTCCCTCCTCCAGAGGGTAATCCCAATTCGCCCCTTAGAGCATTGATATTTGACTCACATTACGATCCTTACAAGGGTGTTGTGGCTTACGTCAGGATTGTTGATGGGAAGGTATCCAAAGGTGATCAACTGCGACTGATGTCAACAGGAAAAGATACAGAGGCTCTTGAGCTTGGGTATTTCTCTCCAGATCTAACAGCCTCTCAATCTCTTGATACTGGGGAGGTAGGCTATATAGCTACGGGGCTTAAAGTTGTATCTGATTGTAGAGTAGGAGACACCATCACTTGGTCGCGTAATGGTGCTACCGAGCCGCTACCTGGATACAAGCCTGTTAAGCCTATGGTATTTGCCGGTATATTCCCTGTAGAGGGAGAGGATTACTCAGAGCTTAGAGATGCTTTAGACAAGCTAAAGTTGAATGATGCGTCTCTTACTTATGAACCCGTTAACTCTGCTGCTCTTGGGTTTGGATTTAGAGTTGGGTTTCTAGGTTTGCTTCATATGGAGATCGTTCAAGAGCGACTAGAGCGTGAGTATGGCCTGGATCTGCTAATAACCGCTCCAAGCGTAGAATATGAAGTGGAAACTACCGATGGGCAGGTATTGTCCATACGTAACCCCAACGAGATGCCTCCTGTACAAAAGATAAAAGAGATAAGAGAGCCCTGGATGCAGATCACGGTGGTGACTCCTTCTGACTATATAGGTCCGGTTATGGATCTAATTACTCACCGACGTGGTGAGTTTAGGAACATGGAATATCTCGAAGAAAAACGTGTAATGCTTACTTATGATCTTCCGCTAAGTGAGCTGGTTTCAGATCTATACGATCAACTCAAGTCTAGAACACAAGGCTATGCCTCTTTGGATTATTCATTCGTGGGGTACAGACCAGCCGATCTAGTAAAACTAGATGTATTAGTAAACGGTCAGGTGGTAGATGCATTGTCATTGATAGTTCACAGGGATCAGGCCTATTCCAAGGGAAAAGCTCTTGTTGAGAAGCTGAAAGAGCTTATACCTAGACAGCTGTTTGAGATACCGATACAAGCAGCTATAGGGAGTAGGGTTATAAGCAGAGAAACCATTAAAGCTATGCGCAAAAATGTGCTTGCTAAGTGTTATGGTGGAGATGTAACTCGAAAACGCAAACTGCTGGAGAAGCAAAAAGAAGGTAAGGCTAGAATGAAGATGGTAGGGAGCGTACAGATCCCTCAAGAGGCCTTCATGGCAGTTTTGCGCCTGAATGATCAGGAGGAATCTCGTACATGATTGCTGAAAAGAAGCTGGTAGTCGTAGGGTTAGGTCCGGGCGATCCTGGTATGTTGACTATAGCAGGTAAAAAGGCCTTGGAGGAGGCTGATGAAGTCTGGGTAAGAACTAGAAAACACCCCACTTTGGACCACATCAACTTTGGAGATAAGCTTAAGAGCTTTGATGAAATCTACAACACTTTTGATTCTTTAGATGAAGTATACAGGGCTATAGCGGAACGATTACGGGATCGCATACTTGCTGCAGATATTTCTTACCTGGCGTATGCTGTGCCTGGTAGTCCTAGCGCAGGAGAGAGGTCAGTCAAACTATTGCGTGAGAGTCTACGAGATACTCCTGTAAATCTTAAGATCCTACCTTCCGTATCTGCCTTAGAGGCTATTATGATTGAGTTGGGTCTGGATCCTATAGATGATGGTTTGCAGTTGGTCGACGCCTCGGAGCTCGAGTGGCTGTATGAACTATACCCTAGCACTAAATCTCAATACTTAAATCCAACTATACCTCTCTTGGTGACAGGTATTTGGAATCAGAGCCTTGCCTCAGTCACCAAGCTATTTCTCCTTTCTGTTTATCCTCCGGAATGGCCTATTAAGGTTGTTCGTGCTTCTGTGGATAGCTCGCATCATGAGCTACAATTGGTAGATCTAGATAAAAATGCTAAGGTGGATCATTTAGCATCTGTCTATGTACCTCCCCTGGCCCCTGACTCACCTGGATCTCACTTCTACCAGCTCACGTATATAACTGCTAGACTAAGAGGGCCAGGCGGTTGTCCTTGGGATAGAGAACAGAACCATTACTCTATCAAGCGCTATCTACTTGAAGAAGCTTATGAAGTGATAGATGCGTTGGATAAGCAAGATATAGACGCCTTAGAGGAGGAGTTGGGAGATCTATTGTTGCAGATTTCCTTGCATAGTGAGATAGCATACTCCGAGAGCGAGTTTGAGATTGGCGACGTTATCCGCTTTCTAACCAGCAAGCTTATTCGTCGGCACCCGCACGTATTCGGTGATATCCAGGTAGAAAACGCTTCGCATGTAACTAGAAACTGGCAAATGATAAAGAAATCCGAGCGATCTCAAAAGGGAGAGGAAGAAGTCTCCGTTCTGGATGGAGTTCCTCGCGCGTTACCTGCGTTAGCACGTGCTCAAAGCATCAGCGTCAGAGCTGCGAAAACGGGCTTTGAGTGGGATGATGCTAGACAGCTGTGGGAGAAGGTATTAGAGGAGCTTGAAGAAGTTAAGGACTCTGCAGCGGATGAGTTACCGATGGAGCTGGGGGATTTATTGTTTGTGCTCGTGAACTGGGCAAGGTTCCATGGTATAGATGCTGAGGAGTCCCTTAGGATAGCAACTGATAAGTTCGAACAGCGCTTTCGAGAGATGGAGAGGAGAGCTCGTTCCCAAGGCAAAGAGCTCGAACAACTATCTATCGATGAGATGGATGCCCTTTGGGAAGAGATCAAGGAACAAGAGAAAAATGTCAAGTTGGAGGCCTAATTGAGTAAGACTTGGACGTGTGGTGAACTAAATACCAAACATATTGGACAAGAAGTTACACTCTACGGTTGGGTCAATAGCCGTAGAGATCATGGCGGAGTGATATTTATAGACATACGAGATCGTTGGGGCATCACTCAAGTGGTGTTTAGTCCGGACAATCAGGATGCGTTTCGGCTAGCAGAGACAGTCAGAAGCGAGTGGGTGATCTCGGTAACTGGAACTGTCCGTAGGAGACCCCCAGGTACTGAGAATCCTCGTATGTCAACCGGAGAGATTGAATTGGCTGCATCTAGGTTAGAGGTGTTAAATAAATCTGCACCTCTACCTTTCGATCTGGATGATGATAATCTGCCTGATGAGACTGTCAGGCTCCAGTATAGATATCTGGACTTGCGAAGACCTAAGATGCTTCGTAACCTCCAGTTGAGGCACAAGGTTACCAAGTTTATCCGAGATTACCTAACGGCCAGGGACTTCATTGAAATCGAGACTCCAATCCTTATCAAGAGCACGCCAGAGGGGGCTAGAGACTATTTGGTCCCTAGTAGGTTATATCCAGGACACTTTTATGCACTGCCTCAGTCTCCCCAACAGTTGAAGCAATTGTTAATGGTTGCTGGTGTGGAGAGGTATTTCCAAATAGCCAGGTGTTTTCGTGATGAAGATCTGAGAGCAGACAGGCAGCCAGAGTTTACGCAGCTTGACTTGGAAATGTCCTTTGTAACGCAGGAAGATATACTTCAGCTTACCGAGGATCTCTTTACCAGCCTAACTGAGGAGCTCACAGATAAAAAGATCCTGTATAAGCCCTTCAAGCGCATATCCTACGAAGAGTCCTGGAATAAATACGGTACTGATAAGCCAGATATCAGATACGGCATGGAGATTTCGGATATTAGCGATATAGTTGCTAATACGGATTTCAGGGTTTTCAAGGATACTTTGGCTGCCGGAGGGACAGTACGAGGTTTCGCGGTCCCAGAAGCAGCCTCTTTTACTAGGAGACAGCTGGATGATTTGACAAATCTTGCTAGGTCTTTTGGTGCGAAGGGACTAGTATGGTTTGCAATCGATGATCTGGCAAGAGGTGTTGAAGGCGTCCGTTCTCCCGTAACTAAATTCTTCTCTGATGATCAGATAGCTGCTATTGCTCACAAGCTCGGGGCTAACAACGGCGATCTAATGCTTATCGTAGCTGATAAGACTTTACAAGCTCTCGACGTGCTTGGTAGGCTAAGGAGCCATATGGCCCACGAACTTGGCTTAGTGGATCAGGACGTTATAGCCTACGCGTTTATAGTTGACCCGCCTCTCTTCGAATGGAATGAAGATGAGGGAAGATGGGATCCAACCCATCACCCGTTTACTGCTCCCTATCCGGAAGATGAGCCTCTGCTTGATAGTGATCCAGGTAAAGTCAGGGCTATGGCTTATGACATTGTCTGTAACGGATACGAGCTAGGGAGTGGCAGCATTCGTATTCATAAGAGGGATCTACAGGCGAAAATTTTTGAGATTTTGAACTATACTCCAGAGGATATAGAGCAGAGATTTGGTCCTCTACTGAAGGCATTCGAGTATGGTGCTCCTCCCCATGGAGGTATAGCTCCTGGGATCGATAGGCTCGTGATGGTTCTCGCAGATGAGCCGAACATACGCGAGGTAATAGCCTTTCCCAAGAACCAGGCTGGAGTTGATCTCATGCTGAATGCCCCGTCACCAGTAGATGAAGAACAACTTAGAGAGCTACATATAGAGGTAAGGCTTCCAGAGCCTGAAAGCTCTACAGCTGATAGCAAAGTTCAGTAAAGGGCTAGCTATTTGCCGGTGTAACCTAGATCCTTGAGTGCTTGCTTAGCTATCTCGGCTTCATCCCAGGGGATGAAGCCGTTTTTCGTCTCTATGGTTGTTTCATGACCCTTTCCCGCCAGCAATACTGTATCACCACCGCTTGCTCTGGATAGGGCTTCGTATATTGCAGCTTTTCTATCTGGTATACAGATGTAATCTCTGCCTTCGATGGCACCTACGCTCCGAGCTCCCTCAGCGATATCGAGCAGTATCTGCATCTCGTCTTCACCACGAGGGTCTTCGTTGGTGAGAATCATGAAGTCCGCATATTTTGCTGCTACCTTTCCCATAGGGGCCCTCTTATATGGGTCCCTTTCTCCAGCGCTGCCAAATACGGCAAACAACCTTCCCCGGGTACGTTGCTTGAGTGTTATCAGTACTTTCTCTAGAGAATCCTCTGTATGAGCATAGTCGATCACAACCGTAAAGGGTTGGCCCATAGAGATCACTTGCATCCTGCCTGGTACTCCAGTGAATCTTTCCAGAGCAGACTTGCAGACATCTATTGGTATGTTTTGTGTGATAGCTACGCCGATTGCTGCAAGGGCATTGTAGACGTTATAGTCACCGGATATGGGTAGGTTTATCTCCGTGCTATTGCCCTTGTAATGGACTCGAAAAGTTACACCTTCTTCTGATCTTCGTATGATGTTTCCTATAAGGTCTGCATTCTCGTCTTGCTGAGAATAGGTAAACACTTTTCCTTTCGTTGAGTCTATGTACAACTGAGCGTTGGGGTCATCGAGATTTATCACACCCCATTTGCCACAACCTTTATCTGGATGATTGCCAAGGAGTTGAAATAGTCTGGCTTTATCCAGCCTATACTGCTCTACGGTCCCATGAAGCTCCAAATGTTCGCTGGTCACGTTAGTGAAGACTGCTACGTCGTATGCAACATCCTCCAACCTGTGCAGCTTCAGACCATGTGAAGAGCTTTCAATAACGGCATACTCTACCCCCGCCTGTAGCATCCTATATAACAGCTCATGTAGCCTGTCCGGTTGGGGAGTGGTGCTGTGCTCCTCATGCTTCCATTGGTGGTTGGCGATTTTGTAGTCCACAGTTGTAATAAAGCCTGTTGAGACATCTGCTGATTCGAGCACTGAGCTAATCATGTAAGTTGTTGTGGTCTTACCGTTAGTTCCGGTAACACCTATGACCTTCAGTTTGTGACTTGGATTGTCCCAAAATTCCGCCGCTAACCTGCTAAATGCGAGACGAGCGTTGTCTACTATAATTACTGGAACCTGCAGATCTGGCTGATAACTTCCTTCAACTACGACAGCCTTTGCTCCTTTTTCGATTGCATTAGGAATAAATTTTTTACCGTCAACATGGAAGCCTGGCAGTGCTACGAATATGCTGCCAGGCTTCATCTCTCTGGTATCTGCGCTTATTCCTGTTACAACTGTATCATCGCTATAATTACCGACAATATGAGCCTTAGGGAGGGCTTTAACAAGCTTGTTTAATGGCACGGCCCTGTCCATGCCTCTATATATCTCCTGAGTACATAGCTTCGTCCAAAGCTTCCTCTGCTGCTGATTGTAGATCCCTGTTGCTCGAGTTAGCTATATGTCGGAGCATTCTCTTTGCCTGTGGTGTTCCTATTTGCCCCAATGCCCATATAGCAGCATGGATGGCCTCTTTATCTGTGTCTTCTTGAGTGAGTCTTATAAGATCAGGGACCGATTCTCTTAGTGCCATCTCCCCAGCGGCTCTAGCTGCCTCCTTACGCAATTTGGGATGAGGGTTACCAAGCTCCTTTATTATCGTTGAGGACCACTTGGTATTCATGGACCTGCCCATAGCGATGAGAGCGCTGGCTTGCTCCTCGTATCCGCCTTCCCAGTAGAGACGTTCTATGTAATCATCTGCTATGGGGTCTTCCTCGAAGAAGGCTAGTGCCTCTAGGGCTTTTCTCTGGAGCTCGCTGCCATCATCAGCCTGTTGTACTACATCCTGTAATACTTCCTGCAGACGGCTTGCATGTTCATCATCTAATTCTCCAACAGCTGACTTGTAAGCATAATTACTCAGCACTCCTGCTGCTGACACCCTAACTTCCAAAGAGCTATCGTTTAGCAGGATGCCTTCTAATTTCTCGAGAATGAATGGGCTGTCCTCCTCCCATAGCCCTTCGACCGCTACTTTTCTGACTGCCGGATGATGGTCCTCAAGGGCAAATAGAAATATTCGCTTGAAGTTGTACTGGACGTCATCGTTAGCCAGCTTCTGTAATTGTTTTATTAGTTGCACTCGCCTTGATGCAGGAGCTCCATACCAGATGGCTTCGAGCTCCTGCATCTGATCCCAGCTTAGATCCGATAGATATATCAGATCTTGCTGGTGCATTGGTCCTTCTGCTGCTAGTAGTCTTTTGAGACTGTCTGTCAGCCCCACTTTACAAGATTCCTCCAGTTTCTAGGGGGTATAAGTTGCCAACCCCGATTCATCCTCTTTGAACTGAGGATACTGTGAGCTATTTATGATAGAACTCAGGTACTTTCTAGATATGGGTCGCTCGATGTTTACCACTGGCATGAGATCGTCGATTAGGGCGGTGTATTCACCATCTGCTTTCTCCCCGACGATCTCAAACGCCATAGCTACTATGACATCGAGCTTCTTACGATCAGAATCTGATAATCTCTTCTTTCCGTTGAGTGCTCCGACTCTGCTCTCTGATAGTAGCCAAGTATCGTCTACAGCACATTCAAATACTATTGGCGTAAATACCCACCTATCTCTACGTGAGTCGTACTGGAGTATCCTCTCCTCTCTTGCTGGTTGCCTCTCGTACTCTATTGTAAATGCATTACTGGATTCTCCCTGGACTAGATAGAAGATAGCTCCAGGGACCAACGTGTTCTGGAAGAGCTCATCCAGTCCACCGATATATGTTCCTCTATTGCCACCACCTAACCTGAGTTCTGCTAGGTACTGTGCGTAACTCTGAGGATCCTGTATGCGCAGGACTATTACGTTTTGATCCTCAAGTAATGGCTTTGGCATTAGCTTCTCCATGGCCGGAGAGACAGGTAGTACGCCGTTCTCGTATTCATAGTAGGTCAGAACGTGCTTTACCTGAAGCCTTGGAGTGCCGTCTGAACCCTCAATTTCAGTTATATCTTCCTCATCTATTAGCTCAGGATCGGACATGAACCGATAATCTTGGGCTATCTCGGAGGGCTTCCTGAATGGCTGACCTATGGGTGGTAGGTTAGTTACCGTCCATAGTCTATCGTCCTTTGTGCCCACGAACTTGAATTCTTTCTTTTCACGCAGAAGCCTGTAGTTGATAGTGAACCTTTGAAGGTTGTAGTCACCCTCCTGTAGTGATCTGCTAAGCGCATCCGAAAGAATTTCCTCGTCAGATATAGGCTCGCCACGCTCCTGGATATACTCCCTGATATCTCTTAGCTGGCCCTTGCTTAGCCTCTCAAGTCTGTCTTCAACGAAATACTCATCACCAAATATAGCGAACCTGAAGTCCTGTGAAAGATAGTCCTCCAGTTTGGCCTTAAAGGCGTCGTGATACTTAGCGATAATATCCTGCAGATCCTCATCGAGATCCACTAAGGTATCATCTATTCTCAAATATCTGATCCGCGAAGGTGCTTCCTCAACCTCGGCTTCTGGAGCAACTACCTGTTCCTGGGGCTCAACAGCAGGGGCCTCAGTTTCCACTTGAACCTGTTGAACAGGGGGAGTGGCTAGTATATCTTCGGGTATTTCCTTAGTCAGCCCTCTAATCTGCAGCTCCTCTTCTTCAGAGGGTTGTCGTGCACCTTCAAACAATCTGCTTCTAAATGTGTGGACTGTATCTACAGAGGCTGGCTTTGGAGGTCTACCTCTTTTAGTAGTGACTATATAGGTGCTAGAGTCTGAGGTCTCGACAGCAAATACATGAGAGTTAATGCTGACTGCCCTGAGCACCAATTCTCTAGCTTGTGATTGATCCCCCTCTACGATCCTTTGGTTGACTAGATAATCCACCAGAGCATCAACATCCTGTCTTATGGGGGCATCCTCTGCGTAGAATCTCCCTTTGATTAGTAGCAGTTCAAATATAGTGCTAGCTATCCTGGACTCCTGTTCCGCTCCCTGCCATTGTATGTCGGTTGTTATAGCCATAGTGCTACTCAGACCTCCGCAGCCTTTCTATAACTATCTGTATATACCAGTCAGTAAGAGTGTCTATATTTTGTGGATTGCCCGATTCGGCCAATCTCTGGATCAATGTGCTTATGTCTTCCTCTTCAATTCGGAGATCTACAGTCTCCTCCAAGTTTAGGTTCCTCCTTAGAAGCTTTTAATCTTTATTTTACCTTTTTACGAAATTTATTTTACTTCTCCTGTTGTGTTTGCTGCAGGTTGTACTGCAGCTTCGCTACAAGTTGTGAATAGAAGTGCCTGGGCGGAGTTAGACGGATAAATTGGGCTGTCTCTGGACTGCCCGTAACTAGCAGGTGATCCCCATACTCAACGGGTGTATCTACCAGACCGTCTACGGATAGCAGCGCTTCCTGAGGTCTGGCTAACGTTAGGTCAATATCTGAAGTGCTGGGAAGGATGATAGACCTTACAAAGCTTAGGTGAGCAGCTATAGGGGTAAGCAGTAGCTCGCTAAGTTCTGGTGAAAGTATGGGGCCTCCAGCTGCAAGAGAGTAAGCCGTAGAACCAGTTGCAGTAGCGGCGATAATACCATCTGCTACGTACTTTGCTAGGAGCACACCGTCAACGAACACTGTTATAGCCAAGGAACGGGGCTTGGTTCCCCTGGCCAGAACCGCATCGTTTAATGCTATATATCTGCCAATACAGCTATTATCTCGCATGTGAGAGATCTGAATAGTATGCCTATGTTCTATTCGATATTCACCGTTTACGACCTTCTTGAGGGCCTCTTCCAGCATTTGTGGTGGAACCTCGGCTAGAAAACCAAGTCTGCCAGCAGCGACTCCTAGAACCGGAATCCTATGCTTGAGTCCCAACCTCTGCGCACGTAGTACGGTACCATCGCCCCCTATAGCTATTACAAGTTGGGGTGGGTCGTAAGAATCAGGCTCAATTTCTCTAATATTGAGTATGTGTTGTACTTCAAGGCCGTAACTATGTAGTAACTGGATGGCCTTATTAGCTAGCTGCGAGGCGTCCTCGCTCATTGGGTGGCTTAATATAAGGACACGGTTAATCACTAACATGTTCCTTTGAGGTTTTTATCTTTTCAGACTCGGATATAGCGGCTTCTATCATCATAGGTATGTTAGTAGAGTCCAGCTCATGCAATCTATTGAACCAAGCAATGAACTCTACATTTCCAGCAGGACCTAGTATCGGTGATGGTACAATTCCTTTCAAGGAAAGCCCTTCTGACTTAGCAGATTCAACTATTTTATGAAGTACCTCGTTATGTACTTTCGGGTCTTTCACTACACCTTTCTTTACTTGGTGCCTACCCGCTTCAAACTGCGGCTTTACAAGTAGTAGGTAATCCGCATGTTCTTTGGACAGTGATACTAGTTTGGGGATTACTAGAACCAGGGATATAAATGACAGATCCGCCGTGACTATGTCTACTAACTCAGGTAGTGAGTCAAGAAATCGTATGTTAGTTCTCTCCAGATTTACCACTCTGGGGTCGTTACGCAGTTTCACATCTAATTGACCGTATCCCACGTCCACGGCATATACTTTCTTAGCTCCTCTTTGCAGGAGCACGTCGGTAAATCCACCAGTTGATGCTCCTGCATCTAGCGCTACCTTATCTTTAACGTCTATTTGGAATCTGTCCAATGCATAGGCCAGCTTATAACCGCCGCGACTTACATATGGAAGGGATTCCTTGACTGTTACCTTAGTTCCCCTCCTTACCCTTTGATCAGAGCTACGAGCTTTCTCCCCATTTACTGTTACTAATCCTGAGGAAATCAACGCTTGTGCTTTCTCCCTACTGCTTGCTAGACCAAGCTCCACCATGAGTTTATCTAACCTGATGCTATCCTGATTGCTGGGTGTGCTCAATCGCTCACGACTCCCTGTGGTCGTATTAGGCTCTGTAGGCGATAGTTATTGCAGTGGCAGATAGCTATAGCAAGTGCATCAGCAGCGTCATCTGGCTTTGGAATGGATTCTAATCTCAGCAGATTCTTAATGAATTGCTGTATCTGCTTCTTTTCTGCTCCACCATAACCTATGATTGCTTGCTTTACTTGCAGCGGTGTGTATTCAAATATAGGCAGGTTGTGTTCTGCTGCAGTGAGCAGTATCACACCTCTGGCATGCCCTACGGCTAGAGCTGTGGTCGTTGCTCTTGCAAAGAATACCTCCTCTACGGCCACATGCTCAGGCTTCAACTCCTCTATCAGTTCGTCCAACTGCTCGTGGATCATTAGTAGCCTATGTGGTAGAGGCGTCTTTGATGGGGTGCGTATCACCCCGTATTTTTCGGGCTGGTAACTCTGGCCATCAAAAATTACCAGCCCGAACCCTACTATAGCTGTTCCTGGATCTAACCCTAGTACTCTTATACTCACGCTCTAACCCGTGGCGTTCATGGCCACGTCCGCTTCGGTCTTCATGTTAGTATAGACCTCTTGAACATCATCTAGGTCTTCAAGTTTCTCTATGAACTTGAGTATGCTTTGGGCATCTGTATCCGAGGGCTCTACGTAGGTGTTAGGTATATATACCTTCTCGGCGGATGCTACTTTGAACCCCATCTGCTCCAGGGATTCCTCAACGGACTTCAAGTCCTGAAATTGAGTATATACCTCTACTGTTCCATCCTCTAAGGGTGTCACGTCCTCAGCGCCTGCCTCTATAGCAGCCAAAGCGATATCATCTGCAGTATGTTGGTTATCTGGTTCTACAACGATTAATCCCTTTTCATCGAATATCCAGGATACCGATCCGGATTCGCCTAGTCTGCCCCCTGACCTATTGAACACGTTTCTTATTTCGGATACCGTTCTGTTTCTGTTATCTGTAAGAGTCTCGACCAGAACCGCAACCCCTGCAGGACCGTACCCTTCGTAGGTTATTTCTTCGTAATTTGTAGCGTTGCTACCTTCTCCAGCTGCTCTCTCTATGGCTCTCTTTATGTTATCAGCAGGCATATTGATGCTTCGAGCCTTCTGTATGGCCAATCTCAGTCTGTAGTTGGCTTCAGGGTCGGGACCACCCTGTCTAACGGCTACTGCTATTTCTCTGGATATCTTGGTAAATATCTGCCCCTTGCGCGCATCTGTCGCTTCCTTCTTGCGCTTGATCTGGGCCCACTTTGAATGGCCCGCCATACACGTTCACCTCCCTGTTTTTGCATGTAAAGCACTACTACTAACTTTTCTCATTGTATTCGAATAATAATTATATCAATAACCATCAATGGCCTTTTCTAGCTTGCATGCTTTGCGTCCATCAACTCAGGGATCATATAATCATCTAATAAGCCTATTAGTGAGGAAAAACTTTTGAGCGCTCACATCTCCGAGGAAAGACAACATTCCGTAGAAACCATGCTTTCTCAAGATGTTGGGAAAACTGTTGTTGTAGTAGATTTTGGCTCCCAGTATAGCCAGTTGATAGCTCGCAGGGTAAGAGAACTGAGGGTATATTCACACTTGGTACCCTACGATGCTACTTGGGAAACTGTTTCCAGCCTGAATCCAGGAGCTGTAATTCTGTCGGGCGGGCCAAGTAGTGTCTATGAGCCAAACGCTCCAAGATTGCCCAAGTGGGTGCTTGACTCTAGCTTGCCTGTGTTAGCTATCTGTTATGGACTTCAGCTGATTGCGCACGAGATGGGTGGCCAAGTAGCGCCAGCCAATGTCAAGGAGTATGGTCCGGCAGAGCTGCAGGTGGAAGACGAAAGTTCTCCTCTGTTTGATGGATTACCTAAATCCCAGCGAGTATGGATGAGTCATGGAGACTCAGTTATCTCTCTGCCAGAGGGCTTTTGGTGCATAGGCTCTACAGTCGCTTCCCCTTATAGCGTAGTGACTAATGGCAAGATATACGGCTTACAGTTCCATCCTGAAGTTGTTCATACTCATTACGGTCGTGAAATAATATCTAATTTCCTTTTCAAAATAGCTGGACTAGAGCCTGTATGGACCCCATCTCATTTCATAGAGGAATCTATTCAAAGAATAAAAGATGAAGTGGGTCAAGCCAAAGTTATATGCGCTCTTAGTGGTGGAGTGGACTCATCCGTAGCTGCCACCTTGATTCACAAGGCAATAGGGGATCGCCTCGTATGTATATTCGTTAACAACGGCTTGCTCCGATTGAATGAAGCTGAGGAAGTTCTTGGTGTCCTGCGAGATCAGCAGCACTTGAACATTAGATATGTAGATGCTACAGATAGGTTTCTGTCAGCACTACATGGGGTAATGGACCCCGAAGAGAAACGCAAAAGGATAGGGGAGTGCTTTATCAGGGTATTTGAGGAGGAAGCCTCTAAACTAGGAGAGATAGAGTTCTTGGCACAAGGTACCCTTTATCCGGATGTGATTGAGAGTGCTACCGCCGATACAAAGGCAGCTGCCAAGATTAAAACTCATCATAATGTTGGAGGATTGCCTCCAGATCTAAAGTTCAAGCTTCTGGAACCGCTGAAATATCTCTTCAAGGACGAAGTCAGGGAGGTAGGTAAGAACCTAGGACTACCAGATCACATAGTTTACCGGCATCCCTTCCCGGGTCCAGGTCTCGCTGTGCGTATTATAGGTGAGGTTACACCAGAGCGCCTTGATATTGTCAGAAGGTGTGACGCCATAGTACGTCAAGAGATTGAAAAAGCTGGAATGTATAGGGAAATCTGGCAAGCCTTTGCTGTTCTAACCCCAATACGCACGGTAGGGGTTATGGGAGATGCTCGTACTTATGGTTATTTGGTAGCGGTCAGAGCAGTTACTAGCGAGGATGCTATGACTGCGCACTGGGCAAGAATACCTCATGAAGTGCTTGATAGCATAGGATCCAGGATAGTAAACGAGGTTCATGAGGTCACTCGCGTAGTATACGACATAACTAATAAACCTCCGGGGACTATAGAGTGGGAGTAATGAGTTCAAGTACTGAAAGAGTTTTAGTAGTAGGATCTGGCGGTAGAGAGCATGCCATAGTTGATGGCCTTATAAGAACACATCCAACTCTAGAGGTATTTGTTTACCCAGGCAACCCAGGCATGTGGCAGCTAGCACAGAGAATCCGACCTGAGGATAACTCTATAGGGGCATTAGTCCGAGCCTCGGTAGAGAAGGGCATAGGCTTGGTAGTCGTTGGGCCAGAGGCTTACCTAGATCAGGGTATCGTTGATGCTTTCACTGCCGCAGGTATCCCATGTTTTGGCCCAACTAAGGCAGCCGCTAGACTCGAGACCAGCAAATCCTGGGCAAAGCAGGTTATGAGGCTTGCTGGAGTGCCTACAGCGGAGTACAGAGAATTCAGCGATCCTTGGGAGATAAGATCGTATATCAGTTCTCTTGGTAGGAGGGTGGCTGTAAAGGCTGATGGCCTAGCTGCTGGCAAAGGGGTTTTGGTTACGGATAATCCTGTGGAGGCTGCTGAGTTTGCAGAATTGTATCTATCTTCACCAGGATCAAAAGTAATTGTTGAAGAGGCTCTTAGCGGTAAAGAGCTTAGCCTTTTTGCCTTAGTAAATGGGGATATGGTTGTTCCTTTCTCCCATGCCCAGGATTACAAACCCGCTTATGACGGCGACAAAGGACCAAACACCGGTGGTATGGGCGCTATATGTCCTGCTGACTCTCCATCTGCACTAACAGAGGAATTGACTGAAGAGATCATAACTCCTGTAGCTCGTCAGATGAAGACTATGGGTGTGCCGTTTTGTGGAGTGATATTCGCTGGACTAATGTTGACCGAAGATGGCCCGTACGTGCTGGAGTTCAATGCCAGGTTTGGCGACCCTGAGGCACAAGTAATGATACCTCGCCTCGACGCGGATCTTTATGAGCTTATACAGTGCATAGTAAGCGGACAAGAACTATCAACTCCATTGGCTTTCAAGCGTCTTTTTGCTTGTGGCGTGACTATAGCTTCTGAGGGCTATCCAGTCTCTAGGGCGGAACCAGAACCTATTACCATAGGCAACTTGCCGGAAGGTACGTACTTATATCATGCTGGCACTTCTATTGACAATAATGGTAAGCTGATAGCGACAGGTGGAAGGGTATTTACTGCTGTAGGTCTGGGCCATAATCTTGATGATGCAAGAGATAAAGCTTACTCCCTGGCATCGAGAGTAAGCTTCAAGGGTGCTTGGTATAGGAGAGACATTGGAAGCAACTGGATTGACTTAGCTTGGAGGCGACGAGCGGAATCGAACCGCTGATCGAGGTTTTGCAGACCCCTGCCTTACCACTTGGCCACGTCGCCTTAGGCTATATGCAATTTAGCAAAGGTTTGGCTCTAGTGTCAAAGTAGGTTGCCAATATAAGGAGTGTCCATCATATGGCTAAAAAGAGCAAGAAAGGTGTGAGATCGCAGTCGAAGGCTAGGAGAACTAGATCTGGTTCTACAGCTTCTCCTAGCCTTGGTAGCGTGGGTTCAGCTTCAGCCGCTCCTGATGCGGTACAAAGCCCTGTAAGCGAACCTACACTACGACAACCTGTGTCTGAGCAGTCGGATTCCGTAAGGAGAGTTGTTCCTAGAAAACCAACAGCAGTGACCTCCTCTGTAAGCCAGGAACAGATAATGCAAGAGTTGAGCTACGTACGCTCAGACCTAAAGAGATTGCTGCTAACCATGATTGTGGTGTTGGCCTTTATGGTATTAGCAGGTGTGATTGTTTCCTACATGTAGGATCCTTGATGCTAGCATAAGCAAGATCAAAGGCTGCATACCTAATCACTAGGTATGCAGCCTTTGATTAAACTTAATTCCTCTAAATTATTCCTCTTCGATTTCGTCTAAGTCTTCGGCCTCTGCTATAGCTGATGTCGAGGTTATAGGAGTTTCCTCTTCCTCCAGCTCTTCTTCGAGTTCAAGCTCTTCAACTAGCTCCTCTTCTTCGACGATAGCGGCTCTACTTACTGCACGAGTCTCGATTGCTGGCCTGGATGTCACAGGTGGGAATGGTAACTTACCATGTGTGTCGGGACTACGATAAGTTTCGCTAATAATAACCTGCACGCTGTCTTGGCTGATGTGCATTACGGTCACAGAATATTTGTTGCCATGAGCCATCAGCTGTATCAGTCTGTTAGCTCTATCAGCCGGTACTACTCCCAGATATTTGCCTGATATGGTAAATACCCTTAGGTAGGGACCATCTACTGACATCTGTAGAGGATCACCAGGCATTAGGGTAGCGAACTCTGTGAGATCCGGAGTATCTTCAAGAGTAACTACTCCAGACCTTCCGGGCTGCATAACAAATGTCCTAACGTTTACCGGGCCGTTATCAGTAGGTTCAATCTCTTCCTGCCCTAAAGCGTCGATACTTGCCTGGATACGCGCAGCATTCCTCTTGGCGATAGCATTAGCTGGGTCTATCTTTAAGGTTTCATTGTATGCTTGTAGGGCTTCCTTGAGCCTTCCCATCTCATTGTAAGCCCTACCTATCCTGTTATGAGCAGATACATCTCTAGGATCTATTTCCAGTATCTTCTGATTTACCTCAATAGCTTCCTGCCATTTGCCCTGCTCACTCAGGTCAATGGCTCTATCTGTCAATCTAGCCTTTTCTCTTCTCTGTTGTGGACTTAACGGCTCACTTTGAATGGTCAATTCAGACACTCCTTACACAGCAATTTTCAAAGCTGGACTGTCTACGAGTTCAGCCTGCATGGACCAAGCGGTGGTATGAGTTATCCTTACTGGAAGTGTTTTCCCAGTTAGATCCTCTTCAGAATCTACGAATACTAGCTTGTTGGTTCTTGTTCGACCCTTCCACTTACCTTTTTGTTTTTCTTCAAATAGCACCTCTTGTATGGTGCCTTCCAGTTGTTTGTTTATCTCTGCGGATATCCTCTCATGCTGCTCTTCTAGTATCCTAAATCTTCTCTGCTTCTCCTCAAGTGGGATGGGATCACCCATCTCGTATGCCTTCGTGCCTGGTCTTGGTGAGTAACATGCTATGTGTACCTGGTCTAGCCTCAACTGCTCCAGGACATCGTAAGTCTTTTGGAATTTCTCTTCGGTCTCGTTTGGAAAGCCAACTATTATATCGGTGGCTATGCTTACCCCTGGAATGATAGATCTGACCCTATCAATAAGATCTATGTATTGTTCAATTGTGTATCCGCGTCTCATTGCGCGCAGCACGTCGTTATCACCAGCCTGGAAGGGTATGTTGATATGTTCACATACCTTTGGCAAGTCAGCAACAGCGTGAAGAATCTTGTCTGTCATAGTCCGGGGATAAGAGGTTAGGAATCTTATACGCTCGATGCCAGGAACCTCATGGACTGCATAAAGCAGATCAGCTAGATCTGGCCTGTTAGGTAGATCTTTGCCATAGTGATTAATTGTTTGCCCTAGCAAGGTCACTTCCTTCACGCCTCTGTCTGCAAGAAACCGGACCTCTTCCACCACATCGGGTATAGGGATTGACCTCTCCCTGCCTCTTCTGTAAGGGACCACACAGAACGTACAAAACTTATTGCAACCCATTATCACAGGGACAAACGCAGTTACCCCTGAAGCGGAGGAGAGATCATACAGCTGTGTTCCCCATTCGTCTTCTACGGGAGGTATCGAAGCTAGTAGTTCATCTATATCTCCTGCAGGTACGAAGTGATCTACTAGCGGAAACTGTCTATGCAGTAAGGCTGTATCGGAGTGCACCATGCACCCCATCATCACGATAATAGTATCTGGTCTCTGCCTCTTTAATTGGCTTAGTGCCCCGAGTTTGCCCCAGGTTCTTCTCTCGGCGCTCTCTCTCACGCTACATGTGTTAAGAATTATGACGTCGGCTTCGCTGGGTTTATTTGTTTCTTTGTAACCAGAATGCTTTAGAGCGTCTGATGCTCTACGACTATCTGCAACATTCATCTGGCAGCCGACGGTCCATATATAGAAGGTGTTTCCTGGCATAGCTAACCTCTATTCTTGCCTGATAGATTATGAAATCTCAACAGATGAAGATTATATCCTAGTCAAGTTTAGGGGATCAAACAATATAGATCTGCTTTACTATAATAGCAAAAACTGGGCTAGTTGATTCTTATCTGTATGAAGGGAACTAGCATCTCCTGTGGAGTTAGCCCCCCATGCTTACCTTTATGGTTGGGATTTCTGTTATTTGGATCATGCTCGTAGCGCAAGACTCTTTTCCCCTTGGGGATCAACAGGTAAGTCCCCATCCTGTCTACTATGCTCGCATTTTCCGGCATACTTCCGTATAGTCCTAGTTCGAGAACTTCCCGAGTATTGAGTATGAATGTATCTTGTCCAAAATGCTCTTCAAGGAAAGCTTGTAGCTCTACCTCTCTATTAGGCCTGGAATAGAGAAGCACCGCTCTGTCGAGACCAGCAGGAGGAGCTGCGAGCATGTTGGTTAGGTCTGGATAATCGTTGAGCCACCTCCAGGAGTTGAAGTCTACATCACACTGACCATGGTCAGCAGTTATGATTAGTAGCGCCTTCTTTCGCGTTATTTGGGGTAAGAGAATATTAGTGAGAGCCCAATCTAGCAGTCCTATCTCGAAATCATGTTGTTTGCTAGACGTACCATAAAAGTGACTGATTGTATCGACCCCTGGCCAGTATGCTTGCACAGTACCCTTATCGTTAATACTGTTAATGGCTTCTACGAGATTGTAGAAGAAGTCAGAGATTGAGAAGTAAGGGACATAATAAGCGCCTCTATTGTTCATGCGGGATAGGGGACTCTTCATGAACTGCCAGTGATTCAGTAGGATAGCCTTTATGCCATGCTGAGTCAATAGCTCGAATACTGTTGGATATTCTATGAGGGCCTCGGGTTGTACCCCAGCTAGCTCTAAGCTTGAGTTAGTAGGAGATGCTGTGAAATATAGAAGATCAATAATTGTCCCCAGCCTATGCTCAAAGAACCTTTGAGATATTATCCCGTGTGCTGACGGGGCTAAAGCAAAACCTAAGGTTGTGAGAGCAGTCACCGTTGTGGATGGGAAGGTAGATGTTAGTTGGTTTAGAACAGCTCTGCCGTCTCTAATCATAGAGCTTATTCCAGGAGCTGAACTGTTAGCGATTGCTCTCTCTAGTTGATGGTAGCCTAGGGCGTCTATGAGTAGAGTGACTATTACATCAGCTTGCTCCCAGTCATATGCATTTATCACTGATTCATCTAGAGGCGGAGTACTGATTTCTATATCAAAGTGCCTCAGTATGCTTGCAGGGATGTTGGTTATCCCTCTGCCACTGTAATTTGGAAGTATGGTGTCTTGGTCTGTAGAGATTGCTTCGTTCAATTTCTAAACCAGTAAATCAATCAATAGGGCCTGCGATTTCGATTTTTGTCTATCTATATAAATTCTATCCTAACTCGCTAGAGCTTTTTCCTTAGGTATCTCTATGGTTACGGTCTCCATCCAAGCGCTGGCAGGTATGTTAGGTCTTTCCTGAGATGCCTTTCTGAGGCTGTGTATTTCGTCCGAGGTCATGTCCATTATCATGTGCTTCAGGGCTAGCCTAGCTGTGCTGACCGCAGTACTACGGGTACCAGACACGAACAGCTCACCTGGGACTCCTGGTACGCTTATCTTATATAGGTTAGGCACGTCAGGCTCACTCTCTACTATTACTATGAAGGAGATCGTTTGCTCTGCAAAAAAGTTCTCTCTCGTGCTCATGCTTAGATGCTAATTGTAATGTTGACATGATGCTAGATCACGCACGAGAGAGAACTAGATCTTTGATCTTTTTTTGATACAAAGACTAGAAGACTAGAGAAAGCCCTCCATCCACGATGATGGTTTGGCCTACTATCATCTCTGCCTCTGGGGTACACAAATATTTTATTACGTTAGCTATATCTTCAGGAGTAACCATCCTTCCTGCTGGAGTTCTCTCTCTGCCAGCAGTCAGCATCTGTTCTGCAGATGCAAAGTACTTTAGAGCCTCGGTTTCCACAACGCTGCCTGATACACAGTTCACTATTATCTTCTTTGGGGCCAGCTCAACTGCTAGGTATCTAGTCAAAGCTTCGAGCGCCGCTTTAGAGACGCCCACGCTGGCATAGTCGGGTAATACTCTGAAGGATCCCAGGCTACTGATGCTGATGATCCGACCCCCTCCACGCTCGAGCATATGAGGAACTGTTTCCTGGGCTAGGAACAATAAAGCTCTGGTGTTGATGTTCATAGTCCAGTCCCAACCACTCTCTTCTAGCTGGAGGATAGGTTTATTGGATCCAGATGCAGCATTACTTATTACAAAATCTATACCTCCTAGCTCATCTATTACTTGCTGGACCATGCCCTTGATCTTCTCACGGTCTCTAACATCTGCTTTTATGGCTATAGCTTCTGCTCCTAGAGCCTTAAGCTCTTCCAACGTCTCATCAGCCGGACCCCTACGTCTGAGGTAGTTGACTGCTACTTTCGCCCCCTCCTGAGCAAACATCTTTGCTATGGCTTTGCCAATACCTCTGGTCCCTCCGGTGACCAATGCTACTTTGCCTTCAAAAAGCATTATCTGACTCTACCTCCCAAAACTTTGATAGGATCCCAATAACTTCTGCGGATTGTAGTGGTAGGGCTTATCTCAGGTCAAGTGCTATTCTTTTATAGATGTTATCACACTGGGTAAAAGCTTAGTTCTATGAAAGGAAGATGTTTTATGAGTCAAGTACCTAGCTACACTGAACTCTACGCCTTTTATCAGGATGGACTGCAAGAATATCTGGGAGATCTGCAAATGTTGGTAAATCAAGATAGCGGTACAGAGTACAAAGAAGGCGTAGATAGGGTAGCTGATATGTGCATTGATAAGCTGGCATCCTTTGAGTGTAGTATCGAGAGGATACCAAGTGAGGTATATGGGGATGCAATTATAGCTAAGGTAGAAGCCTCTTCCAAGCGCAAGGTGATTTTGATAGGACATATGGATACAGTCTATCCAAAGGGAACAGCTGAGTTACGTCCATTTACTATAGAAGGTGAATATGCTTACGGTCCCGGCGTAGCTGACATGAAATCTGGGCTTCTCCTAGGAATCTATACTCTGAGATTGTGTAAGCAAATAGTGAAGAATCTGGATAGAGAAGTAGTAATGGTGCTCAATAGTGATGAAGAGGTGGGCTCTCCCTTTTCTGCAGAGATAATTCGAAATGAAGCCAAGGGCGCTACAGCTGCCTTCGTCTTAGAACCCGGTAGACCTAGGTCCTCTGTAGTGGTAGCTCGTAAAGGCGTCTATAACTATGAGCTTATAGCTAAAGGTAGGAGTGCGCACGCAGGTGCAAACCCTCGCGATGGTCGCAATGCTATTGTGGCTCTAGCCAAGGCTATCACTGAAATAGCTCAATGGGATAAATATCCCAAGGGTGTAACTATTAATGCTGGGACGATTAGTGGAGGTACAAAGCCAAACGTAGTACCCGATTTTGCGAGTGCCTATCTGGATGTAAGGGTCCGTCGGACTGCCGATCTTGAAATAGTAGAAGAGCACTTTGCCCAGATTTCTGAAAGACTTTCCAAGGATGGTGTAAATGTGCATTTCCATAGAGTCGGATCGTGCTTCCCTCCAATGGAGCCATCCGAAGGTAATCGTTGGCTTTATGAGCTAGCTAAGGATTTAGCTCAAGAGATTGGATTTGAGCTTGGTGCTGTTGAGACCGGGGGAGCTTCTGACGCGAATAACATAGCTATGATGGGGGTTCCAGTCCTAGACGGATTGGGCCCGGTAGGAGAAAAAGCTCACAGCCCTGAGGAGAGGATGTTTATACCAAGTATAGCTGAAAGAGGTGCGTTGCTTTCGTCGCTTATCTTAAAGGTCTGAGTCATGAGGAAGATACAACATCTCCACTCATGACTCAGTTGCCGTCCTACCTATTTGGGGTTAGCGGAATGAAAGATTTCCCAGCTATCGATGAGGAGTTCTTAAGGTTGAGAACGCTGATTTTGGCGGCTACCTTGTAAGCTATGTTCCTGATGGCATCTGCCTGGGGGGAATCAGGAGCAGTTACCAGAATAGGCTGCCCTGAGTCTCCTCCCATTCTGATGGCTGGATGCAGAGGCACTTCTCCCAAGAAATCTAGCTTGAGTCTCTTTGCGGTCTCCTCGCCGCCATGCCCAAAAATGTCGGTTCTCTCGTTGCAGTGAGGGCATATGAAGTAACTCATGTTCTCTATAAGTCCCAGGATTGGTACGTTGAGCTTCTTGAACATAGCTATGCCTCGTCCTACATCTGCGAGGGCTACGTCCTGGGGAGTCGTCACGATTACAGCTCCTGAGAGGGGCACAGATTGAGCCAAAGTTAGAGATGCATCGCCAGTGCCTGGTGGAAGGTCGACTATCAGGTAGTCTAGTTCTCCCCAATCGACTCTCATCAGGAGCTCCTGGATCATCTTGCCTACCATAGGGCCTCTCCAGATAGCTGGAGTATCGGCTTGCATGAAGAAAGCTGTACTTATGAGTTTTACTCCATGGCTTTCGGCAGGGATTAGACGTTCGCCTTCCTGTGCTGGAGGTATCTCTACTCCGAGCATGATGGGAATATTAGGACCATGTATATCTGCATCCAACAGCCCTACTCTAGCACCACTCTGTTGTAGCGCTACTGCTAAGCCAACGCTCATAGTGCTTTTGCCTACTCCCCCCTTAGCGGAAGCGACTGCGATAGTATGAGCTACACCTGGGAGTAACTGCGTCATGGGGCCAAATCTTCTGGGAGTAACTCTCGAGTTGAAATCTATCTTGACTTCCTTTAGGCCATCAAGCCTAGATAGTGCTTGCCTAATATCGGACTCGATGCGGGATTTCAAAGGACATGCAGGTGTAGTAAGCGTGATCTTGAGATATAACCTGTCTCCCTCTAGCTTGAGAGTATCTACCATCTTCAGAGAGACTATATCTCTCCCTAATTCAGGATCTTGCACGGTAGATAACACTTCCAATATATTCTTTTCATCTAGGTGGGTACTATTGTTGCCGCCAAACATATACATCTCCTAAGACCGTTCGAAAGACAAAATTGTATTTTCGGTCCAAGCTATTCTATATGGCTGTTCATACTGCGGCAAGCATAGTAACCTTATAAACAGAGGTAAGTTGCATGAGTTATATTGATTTTGAGCAATTTTCTGAAGTTGACATAAGGGTGGGGAGGATCATAAGCGTTGAGGCTTTCCCCGAGGCTAGAAAGCCTGCCTACAAGTTGACAATAGACTTTGGTTCTTCGATAGGAACTAGAAGATCCAGCGCGCAGATAACTGACAACTACTCACCAGATGATCTGGTGGGTAAGTTGGTGTTAGCAGTTTGCAATCTACGACCCAAAAGAATAGCTGGTTTTGTCTCAGAAGTACTGGTACTTGGAGTGCCAGATGAGAACAACAATGTGGTGCTTGTGTCTCCTGATAAGGAAGTCCCGCTAGGAGGAAAGCTATACTAGCAACTAGTATCGGAGGATTCTTGTGAGGATTCTAGCCATAGATGTAGGTACTGGCACTCAAGACATACTCCTGTTTGACACCGAACAGACGGTTGAAAATGCTCTGAAGATGGTCATGCCCTCGCCAACTTTAATGGTCTCTAGGGGGATCAGGCAAGCTACATCAAAACGGCTCTCGATACTTCTCTGTGGTTACCAGATGGGAGGGGGTCCATCAGCTTGGGCTCTTAGGGATCACGCGTTAGCAGGACTTCCAGCTTTTGCAACTCCTGAAGCTGCACAGACACTGGATGATGATCTTTCAAAGGTTGAGTCTCTGGGCATAAAGATAGTCAGCGATGATGAGGTGAAGAACCTGAAGGTGGATGTAGTTATTAGGTCGGGCGATGTTATGCTGGAGCAGATCTTGAGCGCTTATGCTTTCTTTGGTGTAGATGCCAAGTTTGATGTGATCGCTGTCGCAGTATTTGATCACGGGAAAGCTCCGCCCGATATCAGTGACAGGAAATTCAGGTTCGATTACATTCGCAAAGTTATAGCTAATGGGGAAGGTCTGGCTGGTTTTGCGTATCGTAGAGATGATGTACCACAAAGTATGTCAAGGCTTGCAGCAGTTGCTGCTCAACTAGGAGGATACACCGACGCGATAGTGATGGACACTGCTCCGGCAGCAATCCTTGGTGCTCTTGAAGATCCGACCAGCAGGCCAGATGATCAGCATTCATCGGTAGTAGTGAATGTTGGCAACTTTCACTCCTTAGCTTTTCATATAGATGAGCAAGGGGTCTTGGGTTTATTCGAGCATCACACAGGAGAGATTAGCCCTGGATTCCTCGAGGAACTGCTGGTAGAGCTAGCTTCTGGTCAGCTTACCAATCAGAAAGTTTTTGATTCTATGGGCCATGGTGCTGAGATCTTTAGGATTCCTGATTCGGGATCTGCGAAGTATGTGGTAGTTGGCCCACAACGGAATGTATTGTATGGTTCTGATCTCAAGCCATATTTCGCCGCTCCTTATGGGGATCAAATGCTCGTAGGATGTTACGGGCTATTGAGAGCAGTAGCGTATAGGTTTCCTAATTATCGTGAAGAGATAGTAACTAGCCTTGAGCGCAAGGAAGTTATCCAACCTGATTGGTGAAGTATGGATCTGCAGACTCTCGAGTTCCTGCTTTCCAATGATGGACAGGATCTAATCGCAGAACTTAAAACTCTTATGTCCGATGGTATCAGTGAGCTGCGATCTCAAGAGATTCTAAGAGCGAAGTATCCTGCCTGGTCGGTGAGTGCGGCTGTAGAGCTTCTGCTTTTAAGACACAGAGCAAGGGATAAATTCAGCCGAGCGGACAGCATGTTCTTTACCAGGATAGGGTTAGAGCAATCTTCTTCTGAGTTGGTATCCAGATATAGGGCTCAACGTTACAAACCGTTTGAGAATGTTGCTGATCTCTGTACAGGTATAGGGGGAGATTTGATCGCTCTTGCTGAGGGGAGATCTTGTACTGCAGTTGATATTGACCCTGTACATCTTAAGATGGCAGAGGTGAATGCTAACGTCTACGAAGCTCGACCATCAGATACTGTGCTGGCAGATGTCAGAGATTTAGCATTCGAAGATTTTAAAGCTGTATTTATAGACCCCTCCAGGAGGTCACAGGATAAGAGGATACTAGACCCTAGATTTGGAGAACCTCCACTTGATTGGTGTCTTTCGATATCGAGTAGAATCAAGAACATCGGTATAAAGACTTCTCCGGGGCTTGACAAGGCCATAATCCCTGAGGGCTGGGAGATTGAGTTTATATCCCTTAGAGGGGATCTAAAAGAGGCTGTCTTATGGTCGCCTAGCATGTCTACCGCGAAAAGAAGAGCTACTTTATTACCGGGAGAATACACATTGGCGGCATTAAGTGTTGCGCCAGTAGTTGTGGATAACCCAGGTAGATATATTTTAGATCCAGATCCAGCTGTTACGCGTGCAGGTTTAGTCTCAAACCTTGCCCAGGAGATAGATGCCTGGATGATCGATGAGAATTTAGCTTTCCTGTCTTCTAATAGATACCTTGCTACACCTTTTGCCAAGACTTGGGAGGTCTTGTACTCGGGAAGGTGGGGATTAAGGCAGCTTAAACAAGCTTTGATAGATCTTGACGCCGGATCGGTGGATATAAGGAAGCGTAGATCTCCTATAGATGTTGAACAGCTTCGTAGAAAGCTTGATCCTGTACTCAAAGGGACTAGTAGATATATGGTTTTCCTAACTGAGCTTAGTGGTAATCCCTGGATGTTTATCTGCAGTTAGGGTTGGGCTTAACCTGATCTCTTTTGAAGAATGATCGCTATCCAATCGGATTCTTGTATTAGATCTACTGGTTTAAGGCCATTGGCTGTAAGTGATAACGCAACCTCATAATACCTTTCCTCGAGAATGCCGGATACCACCAGATAACCCTCATCTGACATGATCTCCTGAAATCTAGGAGAAAGCTCTATTATCACGCTTGCTATGATGTTGGCAGCTATGAAGTCGTATTGAGCAGTTGCTTTCTCTATAGAACCTTCCAGAACCTGTACCTTATCAGAGATACCATTCCTCTCAACTGTAGATTTGGCTGCAGATACTGCTACCGGGTCTATATCAACCGCGAGTACCTGCTTGGCTCCCAGTTTGGCCATGGCAGCGGCTAGGATTCCTGATCCGGTTCCTAGGTCAAGGCAAACAGATTCCTCATGCATATATCTCTCAATCGCATCCAGGCATAGACGAGTAGTTGGATGAAGTCCTGTACCGAACGCCATTCCAGGATCCAGCTCTATGACTATCTCGTTATTTTGTGGACTGTAATCAAGCCATGCAGGCTTGATTACCAATCTCTCGCCCGCATGGATTATTGGGTAGTGAGCCTTCCATGCGTCCATCCAATCTTCTGGAGATATTTCTCTTATTTGTGGAACGCCTACAGGTCTGATCTGATTCAGATGCCATAACGACTTCGTAATTTCGTCGATTGCCTGCTGAGAATAATGATCTTCTGCTACGTAGGCCGAAATTATAACAGGCTTCGTAGTATCAATTACATAATTCCCCCAGCTTAACTCGTCAACTATTGGTTCCTGTATAACCACTGTGTGCTGGTAGCCATATCTAGAGAATATCTCTATTACCGAGTCAACGGCTTCTCGGTCAGCCTCTACCTTGATCTCTATCCAATTGATGTCATTACCTTTATTGTCTTGCTTTGTTTCTTCTATTCCCAAGAAGCAACTCCTATTTGTTGTCGTGTATGTTCTAAACCAAGAGAGCGCCAAATAGGCGCTCTCTTGATGATAGCAGTACTAATTTTACTAGCTTTCTTATGACAGCAGACTCTGCTCGGTTTCCTTATCAAACACGTGGATCTTGTTAGTGTCGAACTTGACAGCCACGGTCTGACCCGGCTGGAAGTGCATATCCGGGTGTACCCTGGCGACAAATAGCTCGTCGCCTGCCAAGAGGTGCAGTATCGTCTCATTACCTAGAGGCTCAACGACGTCTACCTTAATGTTCGCCGTATCCTCGCTTGGCGCTTCCGGATAGACCTCGATATTCTCGGGTCTTATACCTAGGACGATTTCCCTATTGTTGTAACGACCAACTGCATCCTTCATCCTTGCAGGTACTTCAACAGTGAAGGCATCATGGTTCAGGAATACACGATCACCTTCCATGGATACTCGTACATCAAAGAAGTTCATTGCTGGGCTCCCTATGAAACCAGCCACGAACATGTTAGCAGGTCTGTCGTAAAGCACTTCTGGTGTGTCTATCTGCTGAAGCACTCCATCTCTCAGAACCGCGATGCGGTCACCCATGGTCATAGCTTCCGTTTGGTCGTGAGTAACGTAAATAGTAGTTGTCTGCACTCTTTGGTGAAGCTTGGAGATCTCAGCTCTTGTCTGAACTCTTAGCTTGGCATCAAGGTTTGACAGAGGCTCATCCATGAGGAAGACCTGCGGTTCACGCACTATAGCTCTGCCGAGTGCTACTCTCTGCCTCTGACCGCCGGATAGAGCTTTGGGCTTTCTATCCAGCAGGTGTTGTATACCGAGCATACGAGCTGCCTCTTTGACGCGCCTATCAATCTCAGCCTTCGGTGTCTTTCTCAACTTTAGTCCGAACGCCATGTTGTCATAGACGCTCATGTGCGGATACAGAGCATAGCTCTGGAACACCATTGCTATGTCCCTGTCCTTGGGAGGGACATCGTTCACTCTACGGTCACCTATATACAGGTCACCAGAGGTGACGTCCTCAAGTCCTGCTATTAACCTAAGAGCTGTGCTCTTACCACACCCCGAGGGCCCTACCAAAACCAGGAACTCTCTGTCCCTTACCTCGAGAGTTAGGTCGTTTACCGCTGTGACATTACCGAACTGTTTAGTTACATGGTCGAATACGACTCCAGCCACCCTAATCCTCCTTAGACAAGGTTGTATTGTAGATACCGGTTATATAGATCATATATAATTTTGAGCCTCTTTGCGGAAAAGAATATACCTAGTTTGGGAATCTGTCAAGTGTTAAGCGCTGTTTAGTTGTTATGATGATGCGGAACGAAATATAACTACCTCTCTTTTGCTGTAGGATTAGAAAAGGCAGAAGATCAATGGCTTTGCTCACAAGAGACGAGAAGAAGCGTGCTGCGGTAGTATCTGTAAGTGCGGCTATAATACTGACTCTAGCTAAATTGCTAGTAGGTCTAGCTACCGGTAGCCTTGGCATGTTGTCAGAGGCTGCTCACTCTGGATTGGATCTAATCGCTTCCCTGATAACCTTTTTGTCTGTTAGGATAGCCGAAGCTCCCGCAGATAGTGAACATCCTTATGGTCATGGAAGGTTTGAGAATCTTTCTGCAGTTGTTCAGTCAATTCTTCTCACCTTTACAGCACTCTTTATCATTTATGAGTCAATCCAGCGCATATTCATAAATGAAGCCCTAGTAGAGCCTAACGCCCTAGCTTTTATTGTCATGGGACTTAGCGTGGCAATCGACTACTGGCGCTCTGGAATGCTCGCTCGAGTGGCTAAGAAGTATCATAGCCAAGCTCTTGAAGCTGATGCACTGAACTTCAGAGCTGATATGTTCAGCTCGTTAGTCGTGATATTAGGCTTGGCTATAACATCTTATGCTCAGACCTACGTGGGTGTGAACTCTTTCCTTTACAAAGCTGATGCGGTAGCCGCCGCTATAGTTGCGTTGTTCATAATGTTTATGAGTGTCAGACTTGGACTGAAGGGTATAAAGGTGCTGCTGGATACTGTTCCCTCTGACTTGCAAACTCGTATGACTGAAGCTGCTGCATCTGTACCTGGAGTTTTGCGTTCTCAGCCAGTCAGGTTAAGAGAATCTGGTGATAGATTATTTGCGGATGTGGTAGTGACTGTGCCTAGAACTATAACTCTGTCTGAGGCTCATGACATAACTGAGAGAGTCGAGGAGTCTCTTCGTCAGGTAGAACCTAGAACGGAGGCTGTGGTTCATGTGGAACCAGGTGCTACTGATCAAGAAACTGTGCTGGATAATATAAGGGCTATTGCTCAGCAGATGGGTATTAGGACTCACCATGAAGAGGTGCATCAAGTGGATGGGGGGCTGGAGGCATCCTTACATATAGAGGTCCCTCCTGATCTTACTTTACGAGATGCTCATTCCCTCGCACACAGGCTAGTGTCAGCTTTGCGCCAGGAAACACCTAGCCTTTTGAGGGTAGATACGCATATCGAGGTAATATCCGAATCTCCTGGGGAGAGAGTCGAGATAAAGCAATCAGATATGGATCTCAAGAGAAAGCTAAAGCTACTAGCTGAAAATGCCGTCCCAGGATGCCTTTGTAAGGAAGTGAGAGTGTATAGATCTGGTGAAGGTTTGCAGGTAGTTTTGCACTGCCAGTTTCCTGGTGATCTCTCCATATCGAACGTGCACCTAGACACAGAGAAGATCGAGCATGTGGTTAGAGACGAGATCGGAGAGGCCGCGAAAGTCATAGTACATGCCGAGCCCGATTAGCCTCTAGACTCTCTTATTCTCGCAATTAACAGAGTCAAAACGAATATTAGTAATGCGATCACCAATGTCCGAATTAAATCATCCCATGGCATACTTATACTCCTAGTTACTAGAGCAAGTTCATTCTATACTGAACATATGGATGAGGACAACATGATGCTACCGGGTATGGAAAACACTAGCGAGCAAGAGGATATACACTCTCAACCCTTAGCTGCTCGAATGAGGCCCAGAAATATTGATGAGATAGTGGGGCAGGAACATCTGCTTGGTCCAGGTAAACCACTGAGAGCAGCAATAGAGCGAGATTCCATACCGTCCATCATACTGTGGGGGCCTCCTGGTACTGGAAAGACTTCTCTCGCTATGGCTATAGCTGAGACAACATCCTCAAATTTCGTGCATCTAAGTGCTGTTAGCGTAGGGGTTCCAGAGCTGCGTCGCGTAATAGAATCCGCAATTAGACTGAAACGCAACCTGAGAAAGAGGACGATTGTATTTCTAGATGAGATACATAGATTTAATAAAGCTCAGCAAGATGCAGTACTACCTCACGTTGAAAATGGAAGTATTATCCTGATCGGAGCTACTACTGAGAATCCTAGCTTTGAAGTAAACTCTGCTTTGTTATCAAGGTGTAGAGTGTATGTACTCAATCCTCTGAGCGAGGAGCATATCAAGCTGATCCTGAAGAGAGCGATAGAGGATAAGGAGAGAGGTCTGGGTTCATACGCTCTACAGGTGGACGACGGTGCCTTAGAATTTCTGGCAGATCTTGCTAATGGTGATGCTAGGATAGCTCTGACTGCTCTGGAAATGGCTGCACGTGTTGCTAATGATGGTCGTATAGACGTGGACCTGATCAGAGAAGTCGTCCAACGCAAGGTGCTCCTCTATGATAAATCTGGCGACCAGCACTATGATCTTATTAGTGCCCTTCACAAGAGCATAAGAGATTCAGATCCTAATGGTTCCCTTTACTGGTTAGGTAGGATGTTGGAGGCAGGAGAGGACCCTCTATATATAGCTCGGAGGCTTATCCGGATAGCCACTGAAGATATCGGTATGGCCGATCCGAATGCTCTTGTTGTTGCCGTAGCAGCACAACAGGCTGTGCATTTTGTGGGTATGCCCGAAGGCAATCTGGCACTTGCTGAGGCTGTTGTGTATCTTTGTAAGGCTCCTAAGAGCAATGCCCTCTATCGTGCTTATGAGAAGGTCAAAGAGGATATCGAGACTACGAGAAACGAGCCTGTGCCATTGCACCTAAGGAATGCTCCCACGTCTCTTATGAAGGCTCTAGGATACGGCAGGGATTATAAGTATGCTCATGATTTTCCTAATGCCAAGGTAGATCAGGAACACTTACCAGAATCATTGAGAGGCAGGAAGTACTATACACCTGACGATAGTTCTAGTTCCTAGAAGCTGATTCATGGAGCGGGCCCTGCTTTAAATGCCCGCTCCATGACATACTTCTAACTTACCTTTACAATCCCGACCAGCACTTCTTGATCGTTTATCTCCAGCTTCTCCTGATATGCGCCGTCTGGACTACCTTGTGTATTGATAGACTCAGCTAAAGTTTCGTTTCTAATGTAGTCTGCATACTTGTCAATCGCCCTCAGAACGTCATCTCCCCCTTGTAGATATATGCGTATGCGATCCTCTATCTCTAGGCCAGCAGACTTGCGCATACTTTGTACATGTCTGACTACATCACGAGCTATTCCTTCATGCAGGAGGTCCTCGGTGATTTCAGTATCAAGAGCTACTACATAACCGTTGGCACTCGCACTTGCCAAGCCGGGGCGATTGTTTTCACGAACTAGAATCTCTTCAGGCTGGAGTTCTATCTTTTGTCCTTCTACATCGATTGATACCGCTTCACCAGAAGCTACTTTTTGAGCTACAGAGGATGCATCCATAATTGATAGGGCTTGACGGATCTTAGGTACTAGTTTGCCGTACTTGGGCCCTAGAACTGGTAGATTAGGTAGTATTGTGTATTCGACTAGGTCCCCAGCCGAAGCAACAAGCTCCATCTCTTTGATATTGAGCTCATCCAATATCTGATCCTGAAGCCTTTTCACATACTCAGCTGACTGCGCATCAGGTGTTTTGACCAGGATGCGCCTTAGAGGTTGCCTTACTTTGATATTCGATTCATTTCTGGCTGCCCTGCCTAGCTCCACTACCTGAAGTACTGCTTCCATAGATCTTTCCAGCTCTGCATCTAACATCTCAGGGTTGGATACTGGGAAGTCACAAAGGTGGACGCTCTCTGGAGAGGCAGGATTATGTGTTCTAACAAGGTTCTGATACATCTCTTCGGCGATGAATGGGATGAACGGAGCTACTAGCTTGCTCAAAGTCACCATGCAGTTATAGAGTGTGTAATAAGCTGCCTGCTTATCGGCATCGTTTATACTCTTCCAGAAACGCCTCCTGTTACGCCTTATGTACCAGTTAGAGAGTTCGTCTATGACAAATCTCTCTATCTTCTTGGTGGCGTTCATCATGTCGTATTGATCCATGAAATACCTGACATCATTTATGAGAGTATTGAGTCTGGAGAGTATCCATCTATCCAGCAACGTTAGGTGATTTTTGTCAAATTCTGTAGTGGGAGTGTAGTTGTCTAATCTAGCGTAGGTTACAAAGAAGCTGTAGGAGTTCCACAGTGGAAGGATAAATCTTCTTCTTACTTCATCACCTATACGGTAACCAAAATTAAGATTCTGCGCTGGATTATGACTACAGAACAACCAGCGCATTACATCCACACCCATCTTATCTGCGGCGTCATCGAACCATATAGCGTTGCCCTTGCTCTTGTGCATCTCTTCGCCCCTTTCATCTCTCATTAGGGCGTACCCTAGCACAGTCTTGAACGGGGGTTTGCCTTCAAGGGTGGCACTCATCGTAAGTAGTGAATAGAACCAGTTGCGAAATTGCCCTGGGAAGCTTTCAGTTATGAAATCCGCAGGGAACCATTCTTCCCAGTATTTACGGTCATGGCGATAGCACAAAGTTGAGAAGGGTACGATGCCAGCGTCTAGCCATGGATTCCCAACGTCTGGAATGCGGCTAACTTTTTCTCCGCAGTTTTTGCATGCTATCTTGACTGCATCAACCCAAGGTCTATGTGGGCTATGGCCTTCGAATTGTTCCCATCCTTCGACAGCCCTTTCCTTGAGCTCAGTTTCGGATCCTATGACCTCGAATGTGCCACATTTCTGACATTCATAGATTGGAAGAGCCAGACCCCAATATCGCTTTTTGCTGATCATCCAGTCTTCCATGTTTCTCAACCAGTCCAGCTCTCGATCCTTACCGAAGGATGGGATCCAATTTATCTGCTCCGTTATATCCATAAGCACCGGGCGCAGCTCATCCATTGAGATGAACCATTCATCCACCAATCTGAAAACAAGCTCTGTGCCACAACGCCAGCAGACTGGATATCTATGCAGGTAGTTTTGAGTTCTATAGAGTATACCCTTTGCCCTGAGGTTATCTGCTATGTCCTTAGCCACATCATGCACGTACTTGCCAGTAAGCTGGCCGAAGCCTTCCAAAAACACTCCTGATTCATCGATTGGAGCTATTACCGGCAGGTCGAACTCTTTGGAAAGGGCGAAGTCCTCTTGACCGCAACCAGGAGCTATATGGACTATTCCTGTACCTTCCTCTGGACTAACCTCGTCCCAGGCTATTACTCTATGTTCTTGTACCTGTGCAGGAAGTTCATCGAAAGGACCTTTATACTTCCAACCGAGTAAATCTGCTCCCTTGAGCCTGGTTACTTCTTCGTAATCTCCCTTAATGGCATTCTTTACAGCGTCAGCGGCAAGATAATAAATCTCATCCCCTTGTCTGATTTTTATATAGTCTAGATCCGGGTTAACAGCTGCAGCCACATTCGAGGTCAGCGTCCAAGGAGTTGTGGTCCACACGAGCAGATGCTCGTTATCTCGTTCTAGCAGAGGGAATTTTACGAACAGGCTGAGGTGCTGAATCTCCCTGTATCCCTCAGTAACTATCTCATGTTGAGAGATACCTGTGCCGCATCGAGGGCACCAAGGCATAACATCATGCCCCTTGTAGATCCAACCTTTTTCGTAGCACTTCTTGAGGAATCCCCATATGGTGTAATTGTTCTCATCCGACATAGTAAAGTAGGAGTTGTCCCAATCCATCCACTCAGCCAAGCGAATGGATTGCCTGGTTATAACGTCAGCAAAGTGTAGTACCCTTTTCTTACACTCCTCTACGAACCTGTCTATGCCGAACTTCTCGATATCTCGCTTGGTCTTAAGTCCGAGCTCTTTTTCAACCTCAACTTCGACCCATAACCCCTGGCAATCAAATCCATTCTGATATCTCTGACGATGACCAAGCATTGTATGATATCTCTGTACCACATCTTTATAGGTCCTGCCCCAAGCATGGTGTACACCCATAGGGTTATTGGCTGTTATTGGTCCATCTAGGAAAGAGAATCTTTCTGGAGAGTTATCGTTCTTATGTAGGTATTTCTCTAGTATTTGATTTTGATTCCACCAGTTTTGTACTTCATGCTCTAGCTTGACAAAGTCAGATTTATTCTCTACTTCTTTGAACATAGTAAAACCTCCCTATTACGGAGTACTCGTTAAATTCAAATGGCTCGTCCTCAGCTGAGGACGAGCCGATCATTACCAGCCCGCGGTACCACCTCTATTAGCGTTGCCGCTCTCTCAGTGGATGCGATATCACATCCTGCCACTGATAACGGGTGGCAAATCCGTCCGCGTCTACTGCGCTTTCGCGGTTCGGGCGGAGGCTCTGGAATGATCTTCAGCTCGCCCCACGGCATCTGGCTCTCACCTTACCCAGACTCTCTGTGCCGCGCAACTCGAGCCTACTAGGTTTCCTTCACAGCCTTTAAACGATTCTACTTTTGCTAAAAAGCATATCAGGAACCTCGCTTCCTGGGCAAGATGTAAACATGGTCGGGACGTGTGATATGATTTTAAGTGAAATAGTGTAACCTGAGAGTTGAATCCTTGGAACCGCTAGTTCTTGTACTTAATTACAACTATGAACCCCTGAACGTCTGTAATGCTAAGCGTGCCCTCGTGATGGTCTATAACGGTAAGGCCGAAGTTTTGGAGCTCAATGGACACATCATCCATACTCCGTCTAGCAGTTACAGGTGTCCTTCGGTAATTCGGCTATCTCACCTGGTGAAGCGCCCAAGGCCAAGACTTCGACTTACTAGGAAAGAGGTGTTTGCGCGCGATAATTACACGTGCCAATATTGCGGTAAGCACACCAGGGACTTAACTTTGGATCATGTTATACCTAGATCTAGAGGTGGGAGGCATACTTGGACTAACTTGGTAAGTGCTTGCAGAGCCTGCAATCATCGTAAGGGTGGTAAGAGCCCCGAGGAGGCTAGAATGAGGCTTCTGAACGAGCCAAAAGAGCCTCGTGTTAGCTCTTATTATATACTCCTACAGAAAATACAGCATAGTGTAAACGAAGAGTGGCTTAAGTACCTACCTTCAGGTTGGTAGTACTGATATCCTTATTGATTAGGTTCTTCTCCTTTGCTTGCCAAATCTCTAAGAGATTCTTTTTGCTTGTGAGGTGATATTGGTGCTGGATCTTAGACTTATAAGAGAGCATCCGGATATAGTCAAGGCGGGTCTCAAGCGTAGAGGCTCAGATGCTCCTATCGATGAGGTGATTGCTCTTGACTCCAGAAGGAGGAAAATACTTACAGAGGTTGAGGGACTTAGATCCGAACGCAACAAGGTATCGAAGCAAATCCCTAGGATAAGTGATAAGACCGAGAGAGAATCTCTTATATCTCGGATGCGTCAGGTAGGAAATCAAATTGAGTCTCTGGAAAGTGAGCTGCGTGAGGTCGAGTCCAAGCTACATACATTGTTACTACAGATACCCAACATTCCCGATCCTGAAGTCCCCGACGGTAAGGATGAAAGCGATAACGTAGTCGTACGTCAACACGGGGAGCCTAGGGAGCTACCATTTGATGCTAGGCCTCATTGGGAGATAGGCGAGAGGCTTGGGATCATAGATTTTGCTCAGGGGCAGAAGATCAGTGGATCGCGTTTCTATGTACTTCATGGAGATGGAGCCAGGTTGCAAAGGGCTCTCATAACTTGGATGTTGGATCTGCGTAGGCAAGAGGGATACAAGGAGGTTTATCCTCCCGCAATAGTAAAAGAAGAGACTTTATGGGCATCGGCTCACTTACCTGATTTCGAGGATACGATGTATCATGACGTCGAAGACGACGTGTGGTTTATTCCTACCGCCGAAGCTCCTCTGACCGGGATCCACATGAACGAGATAATACCGGTAGAGTCTCTCCCCATTAGGTATGCTGCTTACACACCCTGCTTCAGAAGGGAGAAGATGAGCGCAGGCAAGGACGTGAGGGGTATCAAGAGAGGGCACCAGTTTGACAAGGTGGAGATGTACCACTATACCCTCCCTGAGGACTCTCCAAAACACTTGGAAGAGCTTGTGAAGCATGCCGAGGATACTGCTATCAAGCTCGGGCTTACCTGTAGGGTCGTAGAGCTCTGTACTGGAGATCTAGGATTTAAGTCGCGCAGGACTTTTGATATAGAGGTTTGGTCACCTGGTGTAAGGGAGTGGCTTGAGGTTAGCTCTTGCTCCAATGTCGGGGATTTTCAGGCTAGAAGGGCGGGTATTCGCTTCAAGAGGACTCCTAAGTCTGAGACAGAATACGTGCATACACTGAATGGGTCTGGGCTAGCACTTCCAAGAGTGATGATCGCCATTCTCGAGAACTATCAGCAGCCGGATGGATCAGTGGTTATACCTGAAGTTCTAAGGCCATACATGGGAGGACAAGAGGTCATTAAGAGCTGACCTACCTCCACATTTAGCGTGTGGTTTTGTTAAGATTATTGGGTGTGGAGAGGTGGCAGAGTGGTTTAATGCGGCTGTCTTGAAAACAGCTGGGCGATGAGCCCCGGGGGTTCGAATCCCTCCCTCTCCGCCAAAGTACCTTTGACTGATCTGTATCAAGTTTGTTAGCATATAAGCTGTGTGGAGGAGTCGCATAGTGGTCTAGTGCGGCCGCCTGCTAAGCGGTTTCGGGGGTTGATGCCTCCGACGAGGGTTCGAATCCCTCCTCCTCCGCCTTATTAGCGTCCGAAATGGCTTCGGACGCTATTTTTTGCTCATCAACATCTTCTTCTCTGACCAATCTGAATGGATCTCCAGTAAGGTAAGTCGGGTTCTTGCCCTCTACAACCCTTCGAAGCAAGATCGCGAAATCTCTACCTACCTTAGGCCATGCCATCTCCTTGCCATACTCGTAGGCTCTTCTCTCTAATTCTGCCTTTTCTTCAGGATGGTCAAGTATGTAGTTGATTGCGTTGGCCAGACTTTCCGCACTTCTGAATTCCGCTAGTATACCTCTATGTTCTGCAAGGGCCTCTGTAGCATGTATATAGGGGGTACTTACTATGGCCTTTCCAGATCCTAATGCGTAGGTAAGTGTGCCGCTTGTTATCTGGTTTCTATCTAGATACGGAGTGACATAGACATCCGCAGCCAGCAGATAGTCTACGATTTCCTTCTGCTCGAGATAGTGGTTGACGAAAGCGACGTGTTTGGACACACCAAGATCTTCTGCTAGCTTTTGCAACTGATTACGATAGCTTTCACCTAGAGTTCTTCTAAGATCTGGGTGAGTTTCTCCCACTATTAGATAAAGGACGTCAGGATGCTTCTTTATTATCATTGGAAGTGCTTGGATAACGTATTCAAGTCCTTTGCCTGGACTGAGCAGACCGAAAGTTAGTATGATGGTTCTGTCCGATACACCTAGCTGAGCCTTGAGCCTACGCCTGCCTGAAGGCTGTATCTCCGGCATACCATGTGGTATATAGACTATCTTCTCAGCTGGGACTCCGTAGTCCTCGACCAGCATGAGTGCTCCGACCTTGACCATAGCTACTACTGCTTGGCTCTTATCGGCAGCATTTCGGATAGCAGCTCTTACTGATGGATGTGGATGAGGCAGTATGGTGTGCAGTGTAGTTACTACTGGCTTCCTGATGTGATCTAAAAATAATGCTAGATAATCTTCACGTAGGTATTGGTCCCACACGCCAAATCGACCAAATTCGTGCTGTACACTGACAACATCTATCTGCTGTTTGTTGAGAAACTCAGCAGCTTCAGCATAAGTCTCTGGTCGGCCTTGATCTATACGGAATATCACCTCTCTAGGGTACCGGTGCAGTCCTCCAGGCTCGTTTATAGCTACTACCTTGAAGTCCTTTATGCCTGGAGCCTTACATACAGCCTGGGCAAGGTCCCTGGTGAAAGTAGCTATCCCACATTGTCTTGGGGGATAACTGCTTACAAAGGCGACGGTGATATCTTTCTCCCTTGTTTTAGTGTTCCCAGATCTCATGTTGACCTCTTACTCTCTAGGAGTGAAATAAGTGATGCTCGATAACGTAGAAGTCTTATAGCATCATATTGGATTACGTTCAATGTAGATACAAAACGGGCTTCTGTCTACATGATAGTAAAAACCATAAAAGTCAGGGACATCTAAAACGACCAGCAGCACACCCTGATTGGAGTTACCCCTAACCGAAAATTTTCTGGTTAGGGGTAACTCCGCAACATTAGGTTCGACTAGCTTCCAACTGAAACCTGGGTAGTATCTCTTCTGAGAACTCAATCAATCTCTCTATCTCATAAGCTACCCTAGGAATATAGATAATGAAGTAGTTTATGCCTGCGTCTATGAGCTCCTGAGCCCTTTCTACGAACTGTTCTGGAGTGACTACCCAGAAGCTCTTAGCATACTCTTCTAAGGGTTGATCTCCTCTAGCCTTAGCTGTTGCGGCCTCTGCGTCCTTTTCACTTTCAATTAGATGTACGTTAACACTTGTGGACTTGATGATCTCGTCGTAGTTCCTACCCAGCTCCTCACAGTGCTGCTTGAGAACCCCCAACTTCTGACGGACTACATCCACGTTCCCGCCACCTACATTGCAGGCGTTGCCGTACTGGGCCACCAGGCGGAGGGTGACCTTCTCTCCCCCACCTCCTATCCAGAAGG